>Ga0307515_10000239_pt1 | contig 135971 bp, 117 predicted proteins | sample 17_EM_MG_FD_194513 | JGI IMG/M metagenome (GOLD analysis project Ga0307515, IMG submission 194513) | Populus trichocarpa ectomycorrhiza microbial communities from riparian zone in the Pacific Northwest, United States - 17_EM | ecosystem: Host-associated > Plants > Roots > Unclassified...
GATTCGTCACCCCTTCAGCGTTTGTTCGAGCACATGCAATTGCTGGTTCAGTTCGGTGTTCTTTTGCCGCTCGGCCGTGATCTTGCGCACCGCATGCAGCACGGTCGTGTGGTCGCGGCCGCCGAACAGCTCGCCGATCTCGGGCAGGCTCTTCTGCGTCATGTCCTTGGCCAGGTACATCGCGATCTGGCGCGGCCGCGCGATGCTGGCCGGGCGCTTCTTGCTGTACATGTCGGCGACCTTGATCTTGTAGAAGTCGGCCACCGTCTTCTGGATGTTCTCGACCGAGATCTGCCGGTTCTGGATCGACAGCAGGTCTTTCAGCGCTTCGCGCGCCAGCCCGATGTTGATGTCCTTCTGGCTGAAGCGCGAATAGGCCAGCACCTTGCGCAAGGCGCCTTCCAGTTCGCGCACGTTGGCGCGCACGTTCTTGGCGATGAAGAAGGCCACGTCCTCCGGCATCTCGGTGGCTTCGGCGAAGGCCTTCTTGATCAGGATCGCGACCCGCATCTCCAGCTCGGGCGGCTCGATCGCCACCGTGAGCCCGGCGTCGAAGCGGCTGGTCAGCCGCTCGTCGATGTCGACCAGACCCTTGGGGTAGGTGTCGCTGGTCATGATGATGTGGGCCCGCTTGGCCAGCAGCGCCTCGAAGGTGTTGAAGAACTCCTCCTGCGTGCGGTCCTTGCCGGCAAAGAACTGCACGTCGTCGATCAGCAGCAGGTCCAGCGAGTGGTACTTGGCCTTCAGCTCGTCGAAGGTCTTGCGCTGGTAGTTCTTCACCACGTCGCTGATGAACTGCTCGGCGTGCAGGTACAGCACGCGCGCGTCGGGGCGGTCTTTCAGCAGCGCGTTGCCGACGGCGTGCACCAGGTGCGTCTTGCCCAGGCCGACGCCACCGTAGATGAACAGCGGGTTGTACATCTGCCCCGGTGCGCCGGCCACGTGCAGCGCCGCCGTGCGCGCCATCTGGTTGGCGCGGCCGGGCACCAGCGTGTCGAAGGTCAGCGATGCGTTCAGCTTGTTGCGGCTGGCCGCCGGCGACGTGGCCGTGGCGGCAGCGGCCAGTGCCCCGGCGTTCAATGGCGCGGCCGGCGCCGGTGTTTCGACGCCCGGGCTCGTGCCGTTGCTGATGACGGTCGTCGTGGTTTCGACGGCGCGCGGCGCCAGCGTCAGCTCCAGCCGCACCGGGCGGCCGGCGATGTCGCTCAACACCGATTCGATGCGCCCGGCGTACTGCGCGCGGATCCAGTCGAGCTTGAAGCGGTTCGGCACGCGCACCGAGACCACGGCCTCGATGGCGTCGTTCGCGCTCATGGCACTGATCGACGCCGGCGGCAACGGGCGGATCCAGGTATTGAACTGGTGTTCTGGCAATTCGGTCGCGAGACGCTCGCAACCGCGCTGCCACAGGTCCAGACTGGTGTCGAGACTCATTGTGGAGATCTTCTTTTCAAGGGGCCGGATTCTACGTCCCTCGCAGCCGGCGGAACGTGGTTATCCACAGTTTCGGGCCGGCGGTCAAGCCCCGTCCGATACCGCATGCCGCCGTGCAAGTGTTTGACCGGGAACGCATTTTTTGCTGTAATCGTGGGTTTCCCGAATTCCCAGGGAATTTATTAGGATCAGTTCGCCATGAAGCGCACCTACCAACCCTCGAAGATCCGCCGCGCCCGCACGCACGGCTTTCTCGTGCGCATGAAGAGCCGCGGTGGCCGCGCCGTGATCAATGCACGCCGCGCCAAGGGCCGCAAGCGGCTCGCGGTCTGACCCAGCGGTCTGATCGATCGCCTGCTGGCGTTCTCATGCTCGGCCGCCTCATCGGCCGTCTTGTGCACACCGCCGACTTTGAACGGGTGCTCGCGACGCCGACGCGATCACGAAGCGCTCACTTCGCCGTCCACCATGTGGGCAGCGGTCCCTTTGCGCCCGTGTGGCGCGCCCGGCCGGCCGGAGCGCCCGAGTTATCCACAGACCCTGCACCGATTTCAGACCCGCCTGTGGATGACTTGCCTGGCCCGCCCATCGGCCACTGGCTGGGCAGCGTGATACCGAAGCGGCACGCCCGCCGCTCGGTCACGCGCAACCTGCTCAAGCGCCAGATCCGTTCGGTGATGGCGAACCATGCGCCACAGCTGCCGCCGGGGCTGTGGCTGGTGCGCCTGCGCGCGCCTTTTGCGCCCAAGCAGTTTCCTTCGGCGGCGTCGCCAGCGCTGCGTGCCGCCGCGCATGCCGAGCTGGAGCAGCTGTTCACGCGGGCTCTGGGCTGAGATGGGCGCCGCGTCGCTCCTGCGCCTGCCGCAGCAGTTGTTGCTGGCGCTCGTGCGGGCTTACCGCCTGTTGCTGAAACCCTGGCTCGGCAGCGCCTGCCGCTTCGAGCCGACCTGTTCCCAGTACGCGCTCGACGCGCTGCAGCGCCATGGCGCGGCCGGCGGCGCGCTGCTCGCCGGCGGCCGGCTGCTGCGCTGCCACCCGTGGTGCGCCGGCGGCATCGACCCGGCGCCCGAGCGCTTTCCGAACCCTGCCCGCGGGCTCTTCACGCACTTGCTGCGTGGCCCCGGCCGACGACATTCCCAAGAATCCAAGCCATGACCGATATGCGCCGCACCCTGCTATGGGTGGTCTTCGTCACCTCGCTCGTCCTGTTGTGGGACGGGTGGAACAAGGCCAACGGCCACGCTTCGATGTTCGGCGGCACGGCGCGGCCGGTGGCGGCGGCTTCGGCACCGGGTGGGGCGCCGTCGGCGGCCGCTGGCGTGCCGTCGCCGAGCGCCTTGCCGGCAACGGCCGGCGCCACCGCCTTGCCGGGCGCAGCCGCGGCTGCCGCTGCGGTGGGCGAGAACGTCACCATCACCACCGACAAGGTCAAGGCCACCTTCAGCAGCTTCGGCGGCACGCTGATGCGGCTGGAACTGCTGGAACACAAGGAACTGCAGGAGCAGGACTGGTACCAGCCGGTGCTTGACATGTTCGGCGGCAAGAAGCCGCGCACCGAATCCAACGTCGTGCTCTTCGAGCGCACGGCGCAGCATGTCTACCTGGCCGAAACCGGCCTCGTCAACGTGCCCAATCCGGTCACGCACCTGAGCCCGATGCAGGTGCTGCCCGGCGCGCGCACGCTGGCCGACGGCAACAACGAGCTGACCTTGAGCTTCGCTTCGGCCGACGAAGGCGTGAAGCTCGTCAAGACCTACACCTTCCACCGCGGCCAGTACACCATCGACGTCAAGCACGCGCTGACGAACCTGGGCAGCGCCGCCGTGCCGACGCCGCAGATCTACCTGCAGCTCAAGCGCGACGGCCAGGCCGGCCCCGGCGGCTCGGCCTTCGCCAGCACCTTCACCGGCCCGGCGCTGTACACCGAAGGCAGCAAGTTCAAGAAGATCGAGTTCAAGGACATCGACAAGGGCAAGACCGATCACGACAAGAGCGCCGACAACGGCTGGGTCGCGATGGTCCAGCACTACTTCGTCAGCGCCTGGCTGCACAACGCGGCGCAGCCGCGCGAATTCGGCGTCACGGCCAGCGACGCGAAGGACAACGGCCTCGGCCTGCGCGTCTACAACATCAACATGCTGTTCACGCTGCCGGCGCTGGCGCCGGGGGCGTCGGAGCAGTTCGACTCGGTGCTGTTCGCCGGGCCGCAGGAAGAGAAGAAGCTGGCCGAACTGGCGCCGGGGCTGGAGTTCGTCAAGGACTACGGCTGGCTGATGCCGCTGGCCAAGCCGCTGTTCTGGCTGCTCGACCACCTGCATTCGATCATCGGCAACTGGGGCTGGGCGATCGTCGCGCTGGTGGTGCTGCTGAAGATCGCGTTCTACTGGCTCAACGCCAGCGCCTACAAGTCGATGGCCAAGATGAAGGCCGTCAACCCGAAGGTCATGGAAATGCGCGAGCGGCTGAAGGACAAGCCGCAGCAGATGCAGCAGGAGATGATGCGCATCTACCGCGAAGAGAAGGTCAACCCGCTGGGCGGCTGCCTGCCCATCGTCGTGCAGATGCCGTTCTTCATCGCGCTGTACTGGGTGCTGCTGTCGACGGTGGAAATGCGCAGCGCACCGTGGATCGGCTGGATCACCGACCTGTCGGCGCGCGACCCGTTCTACATCCTGCCGCTGCTGATGACGGCGTCGTCGCTGGTGCAGGTGGCCTTGGGCGCCAAGCCGCCCGATCCGATGCAGGCGCGCATGATGTGGATGATGCCGCTGGCGTTTTCCGTGATGTTCTTCGTGTTCCCGGCCGGCCTGGTGCTGTACTGGCTGACGAACAACATCCTGTCGATCGCGCAGCAGTGGTTCATCAACAAGCGGCTCGGCGTCTCGAACAAATAGACCCCCCTGAATCGAGCGTGAGAAGCGCACGCTGCGCGGGCTCTTCTCCCGCAAATGGGGGTTGAGCGGGGTGGTGAATCGGCCGACCATGCAGTCATGCGGGCGACCCGGGGCAACAGCCGGCTCAGGAGCGCCGCGACTGTGACCTTGTGAGAGGCCGTTCGCGACTCCACCCGCGCCATTCATCAGGCCCGGGTAGCGGCGCGCCACAATCAAACCAAGATGTGCGCCGCTTCCACCGGCCTGCTGGCCCGCCACCGTGACCCCATCGTCGCCGTCGCCAGCGCCCCCGGGCGCGGCGCGGTCGGCATCGTGCGCGCATCGGGGCGCGACCTGTCTTCGCTGGTGACGGGCCTGTGCGGCCGGCCGCTGCTGCCGCGTGTGGCCACCTTGCTGCCGTTCACGGCGGCCGACGGCAGCGCACTCGACCGCGGCCTGGCGATCCACTTCCCGGCGCCGCATTCCTACACCGGCGAAGACGTGCTCGAGCTGCAAGCCCATGGCGGCCCGGTGCTGCTGCAGCTGCTGCTGGCGCGCTGCCTGGAAGCGGGCGCAGCGATCGGCCTGCGCCTGGCCGGGCCGGGCGAGTTCACCGAGCGCGCCTTCCTCAACGACAAGCTCGACCTGGCGCAGGCCGAAGCCGTGGCCGACCTTATCGACGCCAGCACCGAAGCCGCGGCGCGGTCCGCCGCGCGCTCGCTGGCCGGCGCGTTCTCGGCCGAGATCGAAGGCCTGGCCGAACGCATCGTGCGCCTGCGCATGCTGGTCGAAGCGACGCTGGACTTCCCCGAGGAAGAGATCGACTTCCTCGAAAAAGCCGGCGCGCGTGCCCAGCTCGACGCCATCGCCGCCGCCATCGCCGAAGCGATGGCGCGTGCGCGCCAGGGCGCGCTGCTGCGCGAAGGCCTGCGCGTCGTCATCGCCGGCCAGCCCAACGTCGGCAAGAGTTCGCTGCTGAACGCGCTGGCCGGCGCCGAGCTGGCGATCGTGACGGCGATCCCCGGCACCACGCGCGACCGTGTCGCCGAGACGATCCAGATCGAAGGCGTGCCGCTGCACGTGATCGACACCGCCGGCCTGCGCAGCGACGCCGTCGACGAGGTCGAGCGCATCGGCATCAGCCGCAGCTGGGAGGCGATCCGCGACGCCGATGCCGTGCTCTTCCTGCACGATCTGACGCGCCGCGGCGAGCCGGCCTACGAAGCCGCCGACACGGCCATTGCAGCGTCACTGCCGGCCGACGTGCTGCACGTCTTCAACAAGGCCGACCTGGCCCCCGGGGCGGTGCCCGGCCTGGCCTTGTCGGCACGCACCGGCGCCGGCCTCGAAGGCCTGCGCCAGGCGCTGCTGCAGCGCGCCGGCTGGCAGGCCCAGCCCGACGGCGTGTTCATCGCGCGCACGCGCCACGTGCAGGCGTTGCGCCGCACGCAGGAGCATGTGGCACGGGCGCAGCAGCACGCAGCCGCCCGCGACGCCGCGCTCGACCTGCTGGCCGAAGAACTCCGGCTGGCGCACGGCGCCCTGGGCGAAATCACCGGCGTTTTCAGCAACGAAGATTTGCTGGGCGAGATCTTCAGCCGCTTTTGCATCGGAAAATAGAGTGACGTCCAACAGCGTCATCAACGTCCAGCAGTGACGCAGTAAGTAGCTGATTTGTCTACGGAAATCCAGGATGTGAGTCCAGCGAAATCCGAAGACGCCACCAAAAGTCCAGTCGTTTCCGAGTCCAAGTGTGAGTCCAAGTACCGGTGTGGACTTAAAATTTCGGTCTACTTGGACTCAACTTGGTGATGCATGGAACTCACTGAATCAGCGTTGAAGGCGCTAAAGCCGGCGGGCAAGCCATACACGCAGGCCGACGGTCGCGGCCTCTATGTGGAGGTCTTTCCAACAGGCGGAATCGTGTGGCGCTTTCGCTACAGGCTCAAAGGCAAGCAGGAAAAGCTCACCCTGGGCAAGTACCCGGCACTCACGCTCAAGAACGCAAGGCTGAAGCGGGACGAAGCCGCCAGAGCCGTGGCGATGGGGAAGTCGCCGGCCGAAGAAAAGCAGGTCGCCAAGACTCAGGCAACGATGAGCACAACGGTGGAGAAGTTCGCCGAACGCTACAGGAGCGAGGTGATCGAGAAGGATCGAAAGAACCCAACCATCCCCGTCCGCTACCTGGAAAAGAGCATCATCCCCGCGATCGGCAGCAAGCAGCTATCCGATGTGACCACTGAGGACATCCGGGCCATCATCTGGCGAAAGAAGGACGAAGGCTTCGACGCGGCCGCAGGGGACATTCGCGGCCTGCTCAAGCGCATGTTCGACTACGCGCAGACATGTGGCGCAGTCACAGTGAACCCAGTGCTTGCGCTGCCGATGCGCCACGTACACAAGGCCAAGTCGCGCGATCGGGCGCTGAGCCCAGGCGAGATTCGGGCGTTCCTCAAAGCTGCCATTGAATCCAACATCCGGCGCCAGTTCAAGATCGGCTTGCAGATCATCCTGCTCACCATGGTGCGGAAGTCGGAACTGCTGCTCGCTCGGTGGGAGCATGTGGACTTGGAGAAGGCCACGTGGGAAATCCCGGTTGAGAACTCGAAGACGGGGAAGCCGCACATCGTCTACCTGTCGCGTCAGGCAGTTGAACTGTTCCGCGAACTCCAATACCTTGCCAATGGCAGCGAACTGGTGATGCCAGGCCGTGGCAGTTTGACCAAACCCTTTGCACACAACGCGATCAACACGGCGCTGAAGACCGCGCTCGCTGGACAGGAGATTCCTGCGTTCACGATTCACGACCTGCGACGGACCGCGTCAACGCTGCTGAACGAGAAGGGCTGGCCCGCTGACGTTGTAGAGAAGGCACTGAACCATACGGTCGGCGGTGTGCGAGGGGTGTACAACCGCGCCGAGTATGCGAATCAACGCAGGGAGATGCTGCAGTTCTGGGCCGACTTTGTAGAGGACTTGCACCGGGATCCTCGCGCGGAGACCAGCCGCCAAGGCGCGCTCACTGTGTCAGGCGGTGTCGTATTCCCGATCCGCGCGACGAAGTCGGCTTGACTCAACGAGAGGTGGCCCAAGTGCGGTGACCGCCGCCTCTGTCGCCCCGATGCCACGCCGATAGAGGCCACTCCAATTTGAAGTAGCGCCGTGCGAGCCGTCGGCCGGCAGCCCCAGCGGTCCAGCCCTAGTGCGTGAGCGAAGTTCCAGAGGCGACGGCTCGCGTAGTATGTCTAAGGGCTGCGCCGCCTAAGGCAGCGAGACCATTGGAGGCGTAGTGATGAAAGACGACGATGAGATTGATGAGTTCGCGGCGGCCGCACTGGTTCAAATGTCTCCGGACCTGCTGCGCTCATTTACGAGTAGAGCCCCTAAGAAGGGCGAGTCACGAAAGCTACAGTCAAAACAGGTGGGCACCCACCTAACCTACTCACGCAAAGAGCTCCTCAGCTTCGACAAATACTTGCGAGAACCGTGGCCAGCTGGTGATGGTGAGCGCCCTTACGTCCCCGCGCCGATACAGCACGAGGTGAAGAAGGAGAGCTTTCTCCAATGCGCGGTCTGCCACTCCCATCGTGACAGTTGCGAGATTGCGCACATTGAGCCGGTGGCCTCCAGCAAATGCAACCATCCCCATAACCTGATTTATCTGTGCTCGAACCACCACACCAAGTTCGACAAACAGGGTGTCCTAGGACCGGTCGATGAGGTCCGTGAATACGTCACCGCGTTCAAGCAGACGCTGTTGTACGTTACCCGTGTGAAATGGGGATCACATGCGAACTCTATCGCGGAGTGCTACTCCCTCGCTCAACTCTGTAAACACTTGAAGAAGGAGATTGAGTCGGGCAACGCGACTGAAGAGCAGTTGGGTGCCTACGAGATACTCGCAGACGATGCTGTGGAGAGGTTGAAGGCAAGCACCGCCAAGGGAAGGCGCGAGCGCAGCAATCAGAAGGACACAGGCACTGTGGAAGGTCTGTGGGCGAGGCTGCAAACTTCAGTTGAGAAGCCGACACGGCATGCCAGGTTAGCCTCCGCCGCGGCTCTAACGCTTGACGACGATTTCCGTGCGGCCGCGGGGTTTGTTGACTGCCCCCTCTGCAAGGGAAACGGCCATCACGGCGACTCAACATGTCCAGTGTGCTGCGGCGAGCAGCGAGTCGATTCCGCATGGGCCAAGAGCATCGACCTTGAGCCCTACGAGGTGGTCAGGTGCCCGCTCTGTAAGGGTGCAGGTACGCGGAACGGAGAACAGTGTCCCGCTTGCTTTGGTGCGCAAAGGATGGAGAGGCGATTCGCGGAACGGGTGGACGTAACGGCTTTTGACGAGGTGAATTGCCCGTTGTGCGAAGGCGCTGGGACGTGGCAGGAGGAGGACTGTCCGGCGTGCAGCGGCAATCGTAGTATGTCCCGGTACGCCGCTGAACGGGTTGATTTGAGTCTGTACCGCGAAGTGGACTGCCCTCTGTGCGAAGGCGAAGGTCGATGGCGCGGGGAAGATTGCCCGGAGTGTTACGGCAAGTGCAAGATGCCCAAGCACGCCGCTGAGCGGGTCGATCTGAGCACATACGAACAGGTAAATTGCCCGGTTTGTGACGGCAGCGGGCGCGACGAGAATGGCGCCGATTGCAGGGCCTGCGGTGGAGGTAGTCAGATGACGCAGGGTCAACGGGATGCGATAGACCTCGGCGACTACAAGAAAATCAAGTGTCGTTTGTGCCAAGGCGAAGGCCAAGTCGATGGGATTGAATGCCCGCCGTGCAACGGCGAGGGCGTTATGCCGAGATGGGCCTATGACGAAACCGACTGGAGTCGGTTCACGTTGGGCTAGTGCCCACCCAGCCGCATGTAGCTCAGCCCACTCGCTATCCTGAAACGCTGCCCTGGGGCTGAAGCGGTGGCTCCGGTGGCCACCGAGGCCGCGGTTCGACCTTGCTGAGACTCGTCGAATATCAGGTGCTGCCTTGAGGTAGCTGGTTGGGAGTGGGAGACTTGCACGCGAGGTTCTGTTATCTTTGCTCGCATAAGCCCTGTTAGTCTAGGGCGCAAAGAGCCAGGGAGGCTCACCGTGCCAAGAGATTCGCAACAGCTCCGCGACGATTTGGTGGCCTGCCTGCCAAGCCTTGTCATCGACCGGCCGCTCGCCGAGTCGGGGCAGCGTGTGGTGTACCTGGCGCACTTCGTGGACGGCAACATACCGCCCGACGTGTTGCCGCCTGGCGGCAACTGCCCTGACGAGAAGCCTTTCCTCCATGGCTGGGAAGCATGGGGGGCGATCGTGGTGAAGGTGGTGTCCGGGGCTGACAACACCTCGCTTGCCCGCCTTCAGGCCGAGACCGCCATCCTTGAGGAAGTGCGACCTGCCAGCTTCCCGAAGCTGCGGTTCTGTGACTTGTTTACGGCGAACCCGGTTACCGATGAGCGTCTCGCAGAGCGTCTGTATGTATCCGTTGAGGAGTTCATCGATTCGACGCCCCTCTTTGACTTGGCGGACAAATACAAGGGTGACGAGAAGCGGATCGCCACGCTTGCGCTGGGCGTTTCCAACGCGCTGCTACCACTATGGGTTCACCCTCGAAAGTTCGTGCATCGCGACATCAAGCCTGCGAACTTGCTGATCCGGCCGTCGGGCGACGTGGTGGTCATCGACCTTGGGATAGTTCGGGAGACCGGTGCGCCTGGTGTCACGCACGACGGTCCTGGTCCGGGTCCGTTTACTCCTGGCTACGGCGCGCCCGAGCAGATGGCCAACGAAAAGGAGGCAGTGACATTCAAGACGGACTTCTTCTCTATCGGTGTGGTCATGTATCGCCTGATGGCCGGAGTTGAGCCCTTCGCGTCCAAGCCCGGTATGCAGATACACGAAATCATGATTGCTGCAGCCGGCTACGAACCTCCGCCGTTGGCAAAGGTTGCCGGGGCATCACCGGCGTTCTCCGACTTCGTAGTGAAGGCAATGATGAAAGAGCCGTGGCAAAGGCAACGCACGCCGGCGCTGTTCATCGACGAACTACGGGCAATGCTGGCGAACTAAGCGAGGAGCACACATGGCGCTGGGACTACTTCATCAGGTTGGGCACAATAGCAATTGGAACGTCGAGTCGTTTGAGAGGGATGGGTGTGGTGACGGATTGATCCTTAGTCCGCTGCATCAGGCGAAGGGCACAGTTGAGAGGTTGCCCCTTGCGACTCGTGCCGCGTCGATCTTCGACCCGCAGTTCTATCTGCCCAGCTCACGAAAGCCGAAGCTGCTGACGTATCCCTTCTTCCCCGAACAGGTCGATGGAGGGTTTCAGACCGCGACATTCGTGGCGCACGCGTCCGAAGTCGCAGCAGCCTGCATCGACTTTCAAATCGAGCAAGGCTTTCGGAAGGTCGTGGTGCCTACCAGGTACATCAGCCAGATGTACCCGTCGTACTTCGACCAGCAGCGGATGTTCACCATAGACGCATTCATGGAGCACGCGGGCGATCGCCCGCTGTGCCTGTCGGTGGCCCTGACGGCACCCATGATCCAGGATGCCGACTGGCGGCGGCGTGTCCTGAACTGGATTACCTCGTTCCCGAATGTCGACGAGGTCTACGTGATGTACGAACACGAGCGCAACACCAAGCAGATTCAGGATGCACAGTTTCTGACCGATTGCATGGCGTTCTGCTCCGATGTTTTGAATACGGGGCTAGCCCTGGTCTTGGGCTACACGAACACTGAAGGGCTGCTCTATTCAGCAGCTGGTGACCTCACCATCACAATGGGTGCGTTCGAGAACACGCGCATCTTCTCTGTGGATAAGTTCCTGGAATCGGAGGGGGAGCGCCGTGGTCCTAAAGCGCGCATCTATCTTGCTGGACTGTTTAATTGGGTCCAGTTCGAGGATGCCAAGCGAATCCGTGATCGAGCTCCGAGAGTCTGGTCGCAGGTCTACTGGCCGACGCCTTGGGCGGATGAGGCATTGGCCCGTTTGGTCGAGCCGACCTTCAACCAGCCGCCGCTCTACAAGCACTACTTCCGAAACATGCAGAACCATGTAGATGAGCTTCGCCCTCTGACGCTCGTGGAGAGGCGAGCATTGCTCATCCGCAAGGTTGATGCGGCACTGGCTGCCTATCGAGAAATTGAGCGCATTGGCGTCCCGCTTGAGAAGCACGGCCAGGCTGGCCACTTGCTAGAGTGGCGGCGGGCACTAGCCGGCGCCTGAGACGATCTTCCGGGTAAGGGAGCGAGACGCGAGTACCGCCTGTGCCTGCCATCGCTTTGCCGGGCTCATGGGGCCCTGCGTAGTCGCGGAGTGGTGGATGAATAGTCCCTGACCTCGCCCGACGGATGCAAGGCCCACCCCCGCGACACGAAAGCGGTCGAGCTGAGCGATGGCAGGCCGTGCGAAAGCATGGTCTAGGACAACCCAGGACTCATCCGCGAACTGAAGATTCCGGTAAGCCTGAACTAGCACGCCCCGCCAGTCGCTGATCTTGGCCTCGACCGCGATGAGACGCTCAAACGGGGGCTTTTTGAGGCCCGAGATGGTCAACGAATCCCGTGACTGCTGCGCCACACCTGCGGCCGACAACTGCGCGATGACTCGCTGTGCCGCGCCCTCCGATGTGCCAAGAAAGGCCGCAAGCTCTGCGCGACTCTTGATTGCGTCGCCAACGCCTTGACTCAAGAGAACTGCGAGACGTGGTGAGACCATCGCGACAGACCGCAACGCATTCCTGCTGCGCGGCGTGCGCTTGGCTATGACTAGATCGGCTACTCCTACCCCAGTATCCACTTCTAGTTCCACACGATATTCACGGCGTCTGGCACGCGCGATGCTGGCAAGGATGGCATTCACCAGGGCTACTTCCGATTCAAATTCAGCACTTCTCACGTCCTGAGCTCTTCTTTTCGTATGTCATGTGACGTCTGGGCACGCCGCTTTGCCGCCCGTGTCAACGACCAGGGCGCACCGCGGCTCCGACTAGGCGTCTCGGCGGGTGCTTTCTCGGAATCCAAGTGGTGGGGCAGTTCATTTCAAGGCGGATTTTGACGAACCAGTCCGCATGCTGCCGATCTGGCTGCTGCTGTTGGCCGGCCGACGACTGCGCCGGGTCGAGAACCGTAGGTTAACGGCAGAGTCTGGGAGATTCCCGAGACAAAGTGACCGCCCCGCCACTCATCGCAAGGCCCTGAACGAACCTCCCTTCAAACGTCGGCCGCGGCCAGCCCGAATCCCCCGCTTCGTCCATCGGTACCCCAAAACCGGTGGCCGCATCCGCTAGCACCAACCGACACCACCAGGCTTGTCTGGGCCAGGCTCACGCAGACGAACGACATCCCACAGAACATTCACGCTACCAACGGCTTGCCGCTCGCGTTGAAGGCCTTCGCCGCCTCGGTTGCTGCCATCTTGGCGAAACGCGAATCAGCCTGGAACCGGCTCGCGAGCACCTCATGTTCCTTGGAATCCGTATGGCGGGATCGAGCTCGTCCAGCAGGCGAGCGCACACAAGGCACCAGAAGATGTCGTCGGTGAGGTAGAAGGCGGACACGGCCGTGGACTAGGTGAACTGTGAATATATACAGTATCACGGCGGATCGCCAGAGCTTTGTGTCGCCCAGGCACCGCCCCCCGCCATGATCCGGAGGCGTCGCTCTCGCGCCATCTGCCGGGAGGTCTTGGCGATACTTCTAACGAGCCAGTTCAGCAATTCGCCGCTGGTAGGTCGAAACGAGACAGGTTTCGTCCGGGCAGACATCTCGTTGAAGCTTTCGCCACGCCGACTGCGACGCCCGCAGTCCCTCCTTGTCCGCTGATGCCGAAAGGCTGGCTCGATACTGGTCCGCCATCCGCGCGTCGAGGCGCGCCAAGGATTCGTTGCCACAAACCATTCGCTCTACAGGTGTCGCCGCTCTCTTGCAATCAAAGCTTGGCGTGGCGCCTGCGCTATCCGCCGTTGCGCTGACCGAGGGCGTCGTCGCAGCCTGTGCGGAAGCCGGATGGGGAGGTACTGCGCCTGGGGCAGTCTCGGTCCGCGCTGACGTATCGACTTCACGTCCTCGCTCAAGTTCCAGTCTGCAGGACCGCGAGACGCCGTCCTCCGCGTTGATGTGCCCAACTGCCTTGAGAGTCCGGCCTTCAATCGCCCCCTGGAAATTCGCCGTCCAGGTGTCTTCCGGCGAGTTCTGTCCGGTGCCGCTCAGACTGACCTTGCCGCCATCACCGATTTTTCCCTTCAGCGACTCGACCCCTCCGCCGCGCGTGACCCGCTCCAAGACTACTTTCCACTCCTGGTCCACCTTGGCGACGACGTTCATGCTGTATGGGCCCTTGGGTCCTGATGTTGCGCCATCCAACCCATTGCACTCGTAGACGCCGCCCCAGGCGTCGGCATAGCGGCGCCATTGCCAGTAGTTGATGGCCGCCCCCTGAACGGAAGCGATGACATCGCCAAGGTCGTTCGTGCGCAGAACGAACTGATCGCTGCTGTCGGCCACCATCTGCACTGCGTACTGGATCGGCACCGAGAAGCCGGCCGGCTTCGAGATTTCGAGGGTTCCCTGGCAAGTGTTGCGCCGTGCGCTGGAGTCATAGCCCTCGGACGTGATGGCGCTAATCGTGACGTTCACCTCATCGGCGAACTTGTCGAACAGGTGGTCGGGGTCGTCGGCCCAGAACTTCGGAAGGATTCCGGAGTATTTCGTAGCCGGCCCGCCGGCTTTGTGGACCCCGTCGAGGATCATGTGCTTGGCCACATCCAAAGTCCTCGGGTCGGCGCAACCTGGCGGCTTGGCGCCGCAACCGAACAATGACCCGAGCAAGGCCAGAACCATGACCAAGGCGGCCGCATGGCGAACATAAGGTTTCATCAGCATGGCGCCCTCCTTCAACCGCCGACGCGCGCGGCGTCGCGTTGCTTCTTGGCCTGTTGCTCGGCTTCGATTCGCTTCCGTTCGGCGTCGATCCGGCGCTGAGCCTCGGCACGCTGCTGGGCCGCCTGGCGATCCGCGGCTTCGCGCCGTTGCTTCTCAGCGAGCGCCTTCTCTGCCGCAGCCGCTGCACGTTGCTGCCCGGCGAAGGCCAAAGTTGCTTCACCGTAGTCGCGAATCAGAGCTTCGAGCGAGTCAACCGCTGGAATCCGCTGCGGCGCTGCTCCCAACGGCGTACACGTTTGCCGAATGCTCTTCAGCATCCTGCGATTGGCCTCATCGAACAGCGATCCAGTCGCAGGATCGGGCTCCCCCTGCGTCAACGCCCTTGACGTGACTCCTCGGAGCAAGAACGGCATCGAGCCCTGAATGGCCATCCTGCAGTAGCCAGTCTTGCGGTCGTCGAGGATGGGCGTGCGGAATTCATTGGCGATGATGGTGGCCAGCGAGGCCGCGATCGCCTTGAACTCAGGCGTCATCTCTACCGCATCAGACAGACCTACCAGACGGCCTTGGGATGCCGCCGCCAGCAGTTCCGCCTTGGTTGCGTACGCTGGCGAAACATCTCCCATCCATACCGACTCAGGTGGTCGGCCGCCTGAGGGAGGCTTGATGGGTTGACCCCAGCTCAGTGAGGTCAGGAGGGCGAGCAGCCAAGCTGCATGTCGATTCGGTTGCATTGGGTGTCCCTATGAAGTTGGTGCCCGACAAATCTCAGGAAGTCTTAGGGCGCGCGGCGCAAGTTTCGCAGATTCTCAGGAATCCTTAAGTTGCCGCGCCCGCTGCCTTGATCCTTGTCGAGAACGTCTTTGGAGTGCGCCTGCGGCAGGCGCGGAAGAAGCTCGGCATCACGCAAGAGGAGCTTGCCGTGCGCGCTGGCATCGACGAGACGACGGCCAGCCCTCGCATCAGCCAATATGAAAATGGGAAGCATGCGCCGAGCTACGAGATCGCGCGCAACCTGGCCAAGGCATTGCACTTAGAGGTCGAGTACCTCTACGCACCGGATGACCGGTCGGCGGAACTTCTCTGGTTCTGGTCTGGCCTGAAGGACGCTCAGCGTGAGTCGCTGTTGGAGCGTGTCAAGGCCGAAGCCGGCATCTGAGCCACTACGGCGCCTGCGGCATGGAAGCTGGCGGCAGACGTCGCAACCTGCGAACGATGCCGCGAGCATTGGGGGCATCGAATGCCGCCAGCAAGGCTTTCGGCGGCGCACTGCTCATGGCCTTGCAGACCATCCGGCAGACCTCGCGGAGCTCGTCCAGGTCGACGCGGTAATCCAGTTCGGGATCACCTCCAAGGTTGCAATCCAAGTCACAGAAGATCACGTGCCCTGACCGGCGTTCGATGAGGACGTTCCTGCCCCAGTCGAAGTCACCGATGAACAAGCCCGCCTGGTGCACTTGAAACACCGCCTCGGCCACCGCCAGCAGCAGCGCCGCGGGAGACTTCGGCCTGCCTCTTGCCAGAAGTTCCGGCAAGGTCTGCCCGGCGACGTAGTCGAAGATCAGGTACGGCCGGTCTCCGACACCGGGCTGATGTGGGAGTACGCCGGAGCCCCGAATCTGCTTGACCGCGCTCAGCCCACGAAACTGCTGGTAGTGAGCAACGATCCTCTCCGCCGTACCTTGGGCGATTCGGCCTCGCAACAGCTTGAGCGACCGGAGCTCGCCGCTGTCGGCGTGGCGCACCTTGAAGACATCGGACTCGACGCCCGCTCCGAGGATGGCCTGGATTCGCCATGGACCGATGTCCTCGCCGGGCTGCCGAAGGTGTGCCCGTCTCATTGGTTTGCTCCGTCGGTGGCCGGTTCGCCGCCCCGCTTGGACCGCGCGTGATGGTGTTGATGGTTCATTTGGTTTCCGAAACCAGGAGATCGATAGACGCGCCAGTTACCGGTCGGCGTGCTGACACCGTCGCCAACAAGAGAAAGTCGGCTGTACGCGCCACCAGACGTGTCGGCTACCGCTTTCGCGCGATGGAGATCGCTGCCGAGCAGTGGACCGTTCTGAGAGCGCCGCCAGAGAGCCGGTAGTGACGGCATGCAGCAGTTCGACTTGGCATGTTCAGCTCCAGTCGAGCGTTGCAGGGTGCAAGTTCGGGTGCTTCACCGGCCGAGTCCAAGCAAAGCAAAGCTAGAGGCAGACTGCGACTCTCTGAAGCCAAGGTCTCAACGCCGACGGCGAGGGTCCAGTGATGACCAGCCTGCCGATGTGTTCCGACGCCTAGGAGCACAGCCTCATTGCCGGCGAGGCGGCTTTGGGCGAAGCTCAGCGTGGAGGAAGTTGAGCCTTGGTGGACCTTGAACGACACCCGGCCCGCCAGCATGCCCAGCAACTCCGTCAGCACCTCGACATCGGCGCCAACGAAGTAGCTCTCTCTTGCCTTGTTCCACATGAGCGCCAGGCCGTCATCAGGGGCAAGGCCGAGGAGCCGAATCGCAGGGCGCGACGCAGTTCCAACGACCAACAGCGCCATCAGCAGCGCATGGACGCCGCTGGCGCAGTCGAGTTGCCCCTGTCGCAGGTGCACCACGGCATACCTCTGCCGCCAGGTGCCTCGGACTCCCGGGCGCACCCCGGGAAGCAGTCGCCATTGCAGGGCAGTCACCTAGTACTCCGAAGGCAACAGTAACGTTGTAACTGAGCGGTCCCACTCGGTGATCACCCAGCAGGTTGACTCCCTATCCTCTCCGAGCTTGTAGCTGGAGAAGACGCGAGTGCCATGGACGACGGCGAGCTTGTTCGACGCTAGGTCTTCCTCGCACATGTCACCAAAGTCACCGTACACGTGGCGTGCCAGCAGGTCCGCTGGGTTGACGCTGAGCCGCAGCAGCAGCCGCAATGCGCCAGGCGTTGCCACTACTTGGCCGGTCGAAAACAGCGGGACCAGCCGTCTGGGTTCAGCCTGGTTGGTCACAGGATCACCCCCTTTGCGGCTTCCTGCTTCCGACCACGACGAAGGCTTTCGGCCGAGTACGGTCCGGGATCGATGCCTGCGAGCTTGAGGCGGCACTTCACCGTGACGCTGACCCATGCGGAATCCAGGCGGTCCTTGGTCGGATCGCCTCCACGATCGAATCGGACAAAGATCGGCATTTCGGGCTGCGTCTCAAGCGCGGCGTGCTCGATGAGGGCCTTGACCGCTCGCGCTGCGCAGAGTCCGCCATTCGTGATCGGCACGGCCAGTCGCCTGCCCCAAGTCTGGACCAACATCGCATCGGGCGTGAACCGAAAATCGCCAACGTTCAGCGCCACCAACTCGGCACGACGCATCGCCGTGGCGAACCCCAGTAGTAGCAACGCACAATCACGACGGTCCCTGAGGTTGCGCCCCATGTGGTCCAACATCGTGGTTAGCAGTTCCCGCGTTAGCGGCCGCGCTGGCTGCGCCTTGTGCTGCCTGGCCGTCGCCTCGGGCCCTACGCACAAGTCCCTGGCCAACACCTTGCCGAGCTGCAGTGCTCGCATTATTGGCCGCACGGATGGGTCGTCCGTTGGCGTCGGTAGTCCCCTGGTCTTGTGCTCGTGGCTGATGGCAACCAGCCTCCGGTGTAGCGTACCGGGCGACACCTTGAGTCGCATGGCGCTGATGTACTTGCGCACCACGTCCGGCGTGCACGGAATGCTGCCCCCGGCGCTGATGAACAGGCGCACATCCTTTGCATAAGCTTCGGCCGTTGAGTTGCGGACTCTCTTGGCCTCATCGGCAGGCGGCGGCTCTCGGCCTGGTTCGTGGCCTGTGGCCGGAATCGCGGCAGGTGTGGCTGGCGCTTGCACTATGGTGGTCGGACTGAGCATTGCTACCTCGGTTGGTTGCGATTCCCTTCAAGCCATGGCGTCCGCCGCATTGCTCACTCAAGGCCGAACGGCAATGCAGCGGCCGAACCTCACGCGCCGGGGCACGCGCGGTGCGAGGAAGGAATCAGGGGTGGGAGGGGAGACTGACGCCCGTATGACACGGGCTGGCGCTCATCGCTGCACTGGCGGGTGGAACTGCCGGCGGGTGATGCTCACCACCTACGGCAACCCGGTCTAGCTCGTGTGGCCAAGTGCTCGACCATGCGGTCTGGCAGCCACTGGACGCGCTAGTTGGCTGACTCGGCGAGTTTCCGTAAGTAGTTGAATTATAACGGAAATCTAGCTCCAGACGACAAATTCACTAGCGGAAGTACTGAGTGCCGGCGACTTGGTGCCGGAAACTCTTTGGCTTGGCTCTTGGAAGCTCTGAGGCTTCGCAACCAGAACGGCGCACCGGCTGGCAAGCGACACTGACTTGACCGGCGCTAACGGCCAAACTTGACTTGGCCGCGGAAATGCTGAGGGTGCGCCGTTGGCGACTTCGAGTGTGTTCCCAGGTTGCCCTCTATCGGCCATGATGGCGGGCCTGCCGATGAGGTTTCTCGACAATTTGTCCAGTCGCTTGCAGGCCAACAACGAGCCTTTCAAGGACAGCGTCGAAGACAGACCAAGACCTGAAGGCGGCGTCGATCCACCCCGACACCTGGTTCCGCGAGGCGGTTTTCCACCCATTGAATGCACTGCTAACAGCGATGAGTGATTAGGGGGCGCAGCGTGCCTGCGGTCGTTTGCGCAGAAGACTACTACTGAACGTATGCCAACAGATTTCGCCGCGATCAACCACTACGTGCCGCAGTGGTACCAGCACCGGTTCATACCGAGCGGCCGCGTGGAGCGGAAGTATCACTACTTGGATATGGCGCCTGAGCGTGTTGCTGATCGAAGTCCCAAGGGTTTTCACCTTCGCAACGAACGTAGGCTGCTCGGTCCGATAAGTTGCTTCGAGCAGGAGCACCTGTACACCTTGTTCTTCGGCGGAAATGCGACCGATGTGATCGAGAAAAAGTTCTTCGGCAAGATCGACGACGCAGGCTCCATCGCGCTGGAACTATTCCTCGACTACAAATGGACGAACGTCGAGCACCACACGATCCACGACTTTATCGACTTCATCGGTGCGCAGAAGCTCCGAACGCCAAAGGGGCTCGATCACCTGAAGCTGGTAGCGAAGGGTGCGGATCACCGACAGGCTCTCGTGTACATGCAGCAGCTACGTCAGGTGTACGTCACGATGTGGATGGAATGTGTGTGGGAAGTGCTGTGCTGCGACAACTCACCGACCAAATTCATCGTCTCCGATCATCCGGTCACGACTTACAACAGGGGCCTTTTCCCTCTTTCCGAACCGTGCACATATCCAAAGGACGCCGGAATCGAACTGCTCGGCACTCACACAATCTTTCCGTTGAGCCTCAACCGCTGCTTGGTGCTGACGAACCTAGGCTACGTGCGAGATCCTGGTGTCAATCCGGTCAAGCCACGTGAGAACCCGCGTGCCTACGAACAGACGATGTTCGACATGCGGAAGGTCCAGACAGGGCGACAGTTGGTGGAGCGTGAAGTGCAGGCGATCAACTTCATCATGAAGAGGCGAGCACGCAGGTTCATTGCGGCAGCTGAGAAGGAGTGGCTGTACCCAGAGAAGCACGTTGGGCGGACGATGTGGAACAAGCTCGGAGACCGGTTCTTTCTGATGCCTGACCCGCGCAAGATGCAGTTCTCAACTGACATCGTGATGGGGTTCAAAGGCGGTGGAGGATTCGGGGTCGATGAGTACGGGCGACAGCCGAACCGGAAGGATGCCGAAGTTGTCGCGCTGCGAGAGAAGGAGTGGAAGACGTTCCACAAGCACCAAGAGCTCTGGGAGTCGAAGTTTGGTGTGCTTTCGGGAGAAGAACTCCGTGCGCTATGGCTTTGAGCGTGATCGCGTCTGGTTGATCGCATTGCGACCGCGACGCCCAGATGGGACGCGTCTCATGGGTACACTGCTGGCCGAGGCCGAGCCATCATGTAGCCAACTGATGGCCGCGCCACATCTAAGTTAGGCGCATGGGGCGCAGAGCCAACAAGGGAGGATGGGCAACCAGAGGCGGTCTACGCCTTGTGTGAGCGCCACGCAGGGGCGCGTCACACAAGTAGATCAGACGGCCTAGAGGCTGGCTTGTGATGACCGGAGATACCCCTAGTCAGCCAGCATGGCAACATGCTACCGCAACAGGCCCCCCTGGTCTACCTCGCAGGAACCAAAGCCCACTGTGAAGAAGCCCCTGCAATCTCTGTTTGAGGCCATGTTTCATGGCAAGCGGACCTTTGCCGACTTCCTACGCGAAGTGTCGGCAGACGACCTTAACCGCAAGGTGGTACAGAAGGGTTCGAAGCAGCTCGTACTCGTCGACCCGAGTGTGCGCCTGAGAGCGCACCACAACTTCCTGAGGCTATTCCTCGTAGAGTTCCTGCCGGTCCACGAGGCCGTCTTCTCCTACAGGAAGGGTGTCAATGCTCGTGCCGCCATCGAGAAGCACACTGCTGGCCGCCACTTCTTTGTCACAGACGTCGAATCGTTCTTCCCAAGCATCACGCGCGAGCTTGTCCGCGAGACCATCGTCGCCAGCTCCGACCAAGTTCCGATCGCGGACCTGCAACACCATCTAGAGCATCTGCTCAACTTGTTATGTGTCGATGGCTCGCTGCCGGTGGGCTTCTCCACATCGCCTGGTCTGAGCAATGCCGTGCTCTACAACTTCGACGCAGCGTTCCAGGCCAGGTGCGCAAGCCTGGGCGTCACCTATACCCGATATGCCGACGACATCATTATTTCGGCAGCCGAACGCTCCCAAGTTGAGGAAGGTGAGCACGCACTGGGGGAGGTCCTTGGGAACATGTTCAACAACACACTTAAGCTTCACCGCGGCAAGTCCAAATACCTGAAGGCAGGCGGCAAGATCAAGCTCCTGGGCATGGTTTTGCTCCCAAACGGGAGCATTTCCGTTGACTCGACGGTGAAGGATGAGATTGAGACCATGCTGCATCTCTACCTTCGAAACCGCGAGCGTTTCAACGCGCTTCTGGAATCGGGGCCTGACAAGGTTGAAGCTCGACTTGCTGGCCTTCTGAACTACGCCAACACCATTGATCAAGGCTATCTCGACAAGCTCCGACGCAAGTACGGCGCTGCAGTGGTCGACCAGTTCCTCCATCGGTCGTTCGGCTGAGCCTCGATGCTGTTCAAGGTCGAGATCAAAGATGTGCGGCCCATCAGGGCGCTCGAGTTGTGCCTGGACCTCGACAGAAACGCGCCGTTATGCATCGTTGGTCGCAACGGGGCGGGCAAGACAACCCTTGCAAAGGCGGTGATGAACTTCGTCCTTGCCGACACGTTCAGCAGGACAACGTCGTCAGGGGCGCTGCGCGCGAGCAGCACGGTGCGCTACACGTTTGATGGAAGCTCATTCGACTTCACCTACGACCCTGCGGCTGGCACGCTAAGCACCCGGCAGCCGGTGCCACGAGCACTGCAAAGGCTTGTCACCGTCGAGCTTCCAATCCCGCATGGTTTGAGGTTCAGCTACTTCCATACGCTTGCCGATGCGGACGACGAGATTCGGCGCGCCATCATCCTGGGGCAGGACTCCCGGCCGGCCGGATTGATCAGGTTCCTGACCAACATCTACGGGGAAGCACGATTCGAAGACCTCCGCGAGGTCAAGTTTGCACGGGGTGCGTGCTGCTTCTACAGGACGGAGGACGGTCGCTACGTCCGCGAGGACTATTTCAGTTCAGGTGAATTTTTCCTAGTCAACCTCTACCGTCGCCTGCAGTCCGGGGTTCGCCTCATCTTCGTGGATGAGATTGACATCTCTTTGGACGCAGCCGCACAGGCGAGACTGGTCTCACAGTTGCGCACCTTGTGCACACAACTCTCCGTGAACGTGGTGTTCACGAGCCACTCGCTTGCCCTGATGCAGACCTTGAAAGACGGCGAGCTACGCTACCTTGAGCCTAACGGCGACAGGTCCCTCCTCGAGCCTCGCTCGTTCAGTTATGTCAAGAGCCTGATGTTCGGCTTCCAGGGCTGGGACCGCTACATCCTTGTAGAAGACGAGGCGGCGAAAGCTGTGGTTGAGCGCCTCATCAGTAGCTACTGCGCCCCTACTTACTTCAGCCACATCACTATCGAAGTCGGGGGTGCTGGCCAAGTTGTCAGCTTGCTGCAACGCAATCGAACCCATGAGTTCTTAGGAGCAGCAGGTGCAGTGATCGCAATCCTCGACGGAGACCAAGCAGCGACAGGGCACGCCGCGTTGCCTGACACACACTGCATGCCCTTGTGGTCGGTGGAGACTGCGTTCGAGACGATCTACGAAGATGCGAGTTTCGTCCCGAAGCTGCCTGGTTCGGTTTATGCGCACTTGCCCACAGGACCTGGCCGCCCTAAGGCGCTCTACAAGGCCTTTCGGCGCAGCCATCCTGGGCAAGACGTTATTGGCATAGTCTGCGCGTCGCATGCCGCCAGCTTGCAACCCTTCGCAGAGCATGTGCTCAGGCCGTTCCTCTTAACAGCCGCGCCAACAGCATAGTGGCTGGCCGATGCGATCCTGTACCGGGTCGTGCACGGCAGCCACAGTATCGAGCTCAAGGGCATGTCCTTGCGCGATCAGGCCAGGCCGGCTCACTGCCTCTCTCTAAAGGCCGTGAGCTTTGCTTCTACCTCCTCGATGAACGACAGCCGATCCTGCATCTCCGGGGTGAGCTTGCCCTTCGCACTGTGGAAGCGAAAGAAGTGACCAGGATTGAAGACTCGGGTAAGGTTCAGGCATAGAAAGAAGAGAACAACAAACAGCCCGCCTTGCACCCACATGCGATTCCATGCCATCCACGCTACCCAAATCAAGCAGGTGGTTTGAAGCACCGAGAAGGAGCTGGAGTATTGAATGGCAATGTTCGGATGAAGGAAGTAGACGGGATACGCGCGGAAGACTGTCACCTCGTCCGATGTCAAGTTCAAGGGCTCAGCGTTTGCCGTCGGAGCCCTCGCCTTGTACGAGATGTTCGTGAGCAGCATCAGCAGTGCCCCGCCGATGCCCAGGACAAGGCAGACGGCTGAAGCCGTGGCCGGGTTAAAGAATCCCCACACGAGCAGGCCAACCGAGATCAGCATCAAAGGCACAGCGAGAACCGGCATGTCATTCTCCTCCGCGCAGATTGTGCGCGAATCGCTGTCGTACAGGCCCTCAGTAGCCACGGGCAGACCAGGCTACGGCGATCGCTTCCGCCCACGGAACGCTCGCGGCCCCTGCCGCCAGCCAGTCCGATGCCAGTGCGGCGCCGATCTGCCATAGAGCTGCCGTTGGACTTACTAATCCGATAGTCGGCGCACCCCGCGAGCCGGATTTTTGGGCGGCTTCGGCAAGGACCGCAACCGCTGCAATCCTGCGAGCGGGCTGTGAGCGCAAAGTCGATCGGCGGCTGTTTGCGTCATTCGGACACAGAGTGGCACTCCATCGTGCTAGCCATGCCTTCCAGGAATCGGCTCACCTCCTGATACGCAGTTCTCGATCGTGCGTTGGCATAGGGCGCTTGCATGAGGTGCAACGTCTCGCGGGCCCTGGTGATTGCCACATAGAACAGATTTCGCTCTTCGTCGATGGCGCTCTTGCTCTTGAACGCGCGAAAGTACGGCATGCATCCGTCGACCACATTGAGTAGGATGACGTGGTCCCATTCGCCGCCCTTGGCCTGGTGAATAGTGCAAGTGCGGACGTGGGGCGAGCTTGCCGCCCGCGCCTGGGCCTTCTTGAACTTCTCGGCAGACGGATACCTTCCAGCGAGAGCGACCCACCGGTTCACAGCCGCCGCCGTGTCGACGTCTGCGCCGCCGCGCCTGACCTTTCGCACCGCCAGGTACGTTCGGGCGCACTCGGCGAAGAGTGATTGAAAGGTCGTCGATCCCAGCGCGCCCTCCAGGCGCCGCCGATGCCTTTCCAACGTGGCCTTCTTCATGTCGCCGTCTGGGCCGAGGTTGCTGAGGAGCCGGCGTAGCCGCTCCCGTTGTGCCAGGTGGCCGACAGTGCGAAGGGCCTCCAACTTCCGAGCAAGTCGGACCACCCGCCGTATGTGCCTACTGCTCCGATGTCGGTAGAGCGGAAGGGTCTCGATGCCGGCTGACAGCAGGGCCTGCTCTTGCTCCCGTAGCTGCGCCTTCGTCCTGGCCAGGATGACGATTTCCCTAGGTTCCGCGCCTCGTGCCATTAGGTCGCCAACAAGTTCGGTCACCGCTGGGCTTTGCTCGTGCGCGTGCTCGTAGGCCCTCAAGGTTGGCCGCTCTTGGCTACCCCTACCGCCAACGATCCGGGGCAATCCGGCGCCCTTGTACTGCGCCAGCACGGATGAGGCCAGGGCCGCGTTTTCTTCGGTGAGCCGGAAGGATTTGGTCAGGGTGAAGGTCTTGACCCCACCGATCAGACTGGCCAGGTCGGTGAACCGTGCGCCAGCGAAGCCGTAGATGGTCTGAAATCGGTCGCCGAAAACGCGCACCCTCCGCATCTTCGGTGCCAACGCGGCGACCAGTCGGGCCTGTGCCGGCGTGCAGTCCTGGTACTCATCCACGTAGAGGTGGGTGAATGGCACCTGCAGGCCCTGCTCGACGGCGCGAAAGCCCTGCTTGATCATCCCGCTGAAGTCGATAAGACCATGGCGTTCTAGCTCACGCCAGTAGCGATTGGCCACCCTGCGAAGAGAGGACAGGTGCGACGCGAACACAGTGAACGGCAGGGCCTGATCGTCGACGAGCCGTTTGGGTCGCTGTCTCCCCGAACGGACAAGATCAAAGAACTGTAGGGCCAGGTGCTTGTTCGCTGGCGTTGCGACAAGTTGATCTAGGAACGTAGATCGATGTCGGCCCCGCTTCTTGCGGGCCTTCTGCTCCGCCTTGACGGCCCGCCCCAGCAGATGCTCGGCTTCCTTGTCGGGGAGTAGCTTCAGCCGAGTACCGGGTCGTTGTGCTAGCGTGAGGGAGAAGGAGTGAAAGGTACTGACCTGGACACCCTTGGGCAACCTGCGTTTCGCTGCCTCGCAGGCCGCCTTGGAGAAGGTCAGGCACAGGATCGCCTCGGGCGGCACGCCCTTCTTGATATCCCGCTCGACTGAAAGCGCAAGGGTTGTCGTCTTGGCTGATCCAGCGAACGCCTGCACTTGGCCTGTGTGGGCCGACGAGCGAATGATTTGGCGCTGCTCGCCTGTCAGCTTGATACGGCTACGAGTGCCCGATCCAGGCGTGTCCACACTAGTCTGTGACCCCATGATTTGGTTGCGGTTTGAGTGCGCGATTTTCGCGTGCAGCACCTGCTAGAAATCAGCAAATTTCAATGGGACGTGCTGCTGTTTTCTCACTGGACGCATCCATCCGCCGCGACGTGATCAAGCGAACATTCGCTATCTAAATCAGTAGACGCACCTACACCCACGGCTCCAGCCTGCCCCTTCTCCCGACAAACAGGTTTGCCACCTCAATAGGACGCAGCACTTGCATGACGTCCCTGTCCGCCAACAAGGCGTTCTGCAGAATGAACGTCCCGTTCACTGCGAAATCGCCAAGGTATGCGTGAGCGCGCTTTCGTAACGCGGAACCAGATGCAGCGGTGCCAAGCCAGCGACCGAGTTCGGCGTAGCTCCTGATGCTGTACAGCCGGACCGCGCGCTCCCAAAAGGCGAGGTGATCCAGGCCGATCACGTCAGGCAGGCCGTACAGGTTCGCTTGCGCCAGGGCCGGTGAACCTCGAAGCCGTACCTCCAAGTGAGCACAAGGGCTGCCGTCGCGCGCGCCAGCCTGCTTGCTGGGCTTGTCGAGGTAGAGAACCAGGTTGCTGGGGGCCAATCTGGATGCCCAGTAGAAGATCGATCCGCGTAGGCAAACGTCTCGCCGTTGGTATGGGCGCACGCAGTGGCGAAGCACCCCGGCACCGATCGCATCCGCTTTGGCCTGGTCCTTGGCGATCATGTCCAGTGCGATCTCGATGTACGCGAGTTCGGCTACGTACCGTCCTTTGATCGATTGATGCAGAAGCTGGAGAGCGGCGGTCCTGGGCTGGAACAGGTCAACGCGCGAACCCCAGCGAGGCCCGAAATCGGGCGATCCGAGTAGCAGCTTGGCCCCTTCGTCGCCGCAGAGCCGTTCCAGCGCCTGCATGGGCAAGTTGGGGCAAGGTGAGTCGAGCCGGAGGGTGATCCTGTCTATGCCAGGTTGGACTGCCCGAATCAGATCGCGCGTGGCGAGCACCGAGGCGGGCAGGTCACGGCTGGGTGTGTCGATAGTCTTCATGCTCGTCAAATTAGCCGCGCTGCTATCAACTCAAGCCTCGCCCGCAAAGGGGGGCTTCTCGACGAGTGCCCGAATGTCGGATGTGCGCCAGCCGACGGATCGCTTGCCGAGCTTTACGGGTGTGGGGTAGAGCGTGCCAAGGCCGGCGTACCAAGCGGCGCGGGACACGGGGTAGACAGTCAGCACCTGTTCCAGTCGAAGATACCCGGGCCCGGTCAGGTCTACAGGATCGGCCCTGGCCGGTGTATGGCGGGAACGCTTCGGCAGATGCGCTGGTCGAATCGGCTCGCCGGTTGCTACCGGTGTCCCCTGCCTGATTGAGGCGGCGGTTGCGGCTGTGCCCGGCGTTGAGATTGGCGCGTCGCTGGCGATCAATACACCGAGACTTAAAAGGGCCTGGACCGCCGGTAGGCTCATCAGATCTCTGATCAAGACCCTCGGTGGGGAAGGCAGTTCTTGGGGCGGAATGACGTCCTGCACGACGACCTGGCCACCCTTGGCTGTGGGCCGGAGGCCCTTACCAGAGTCGGCGGCAATTGTGCGGAGGTCGGGCCAGGGTGCCGCACGCGCACTAGGCGCTAAGGTAAGGCCGCTTAGCCAGTCTCCCGACTTGTGGCTACTCGGCGTAGGCGTGGACTTGGACTTGGACTTCGACGACATTGGACCCTCCGGGCCTGCTGAAGATGTCGTCATCGTCAGCCGCCTTCACAGCGGCCCCGACGTCAGTGACTAATTTGAATCTGTCGCCGACAGTTTTTCTTGCCCCGCTACGCCGTCCCGCGGCCGCCGCTGGCTTCCCCGGCCTCCTTCTCAGCCGACCGAGCGGCGTCCACCAGCTCCAACGCCTCCCTGATCCGCTTTCCAAGCGTCTCGACGCTGACACCTGAGGTCGTCAATGCCTTGGAGGATGTCTGATCAACTCTGAAGGCACACAGCCCGTGCAGGTTGTTGGCTAGTTGGCTCACGTTCACTCGGCCAGGCGTCCCGATGAGCAGACTTGATCCCGATGCCTCCTGACGGATGGCTAGCCGTTGTACGTAGAGAAGTAGTAACGCGAGGGTCAAGTCGGCCGACTTGGTGGCGGCACCTAGCGAGGTCGTTGCAGCTTGTTTGGGCCGACCCGCAGTTGCCTGGCCTACAGCTGTCGACGCACTTGCGTCTTCCGGAGGTCGGACTGGCGCCATCTTCAGAAACTCTTCGTTTGGAGCGGTCAACAGCAGCTTTTTGCCCTTCACCCACTCCACGAATGCCACCGTGCCCACCGACACGCTGCCCCGCTGCTTGGGGTTTGCAGGGACCAGTTCGCCTGGTTTGACGGGCAGGTCCTCATGCCCGACCCATTGGCGGGCGATAGCCAAGTCATCTTCAAACGCTTTTGCGAAGCCTGGCGCCTGCTGCTGCAGCCGGCGGAAGTTGCTGGGCGACGGCTCGAAGCCATGCACCAGCGCGACCCCGACCCGGAGCACGATGTAGGGATAGCGGCCGTACTTGGCGTAGTTTGGGGGCTTGACGTCCAGCAGCTCTGGCTGCCGATCCTGGCCTCCGGCCGTCACGACCGCCGTCTTCCTTCGTGCCTTCTTTCCCAATGCGGTAGTTGCCATGGAATACCCCCTCGAATCGCCTTGCCTCCGGATCATCCCACCGGGCCGTGGGTTGAACTGACCGCGGCGCGAGAATCCGTTGGCGAGTGGTCATATCACGTATCCGGAGGACCTCAGTGGACACCATGTGGATTGACAAGGTCATCGCATTGCTTAAGGCGGTCACGCCCGACGACTTCAACAAAGTCGTTCTTGGCGTGGTCGCCCTGATCGCAATGTTCATCAGCCCAATCGTTCAGTGGAGGATCGCTAAGCGGCAGGCGAACCTTCAGGAGCAAATCGCCAAGAGGCAGGCCGAGCTGCAAGCAGAGATCGCCAAGCGCCAAATTGATACGCAGGGTGCCATTGCGAAGCGACAGGCAGCGGACAACATTTCATCAAAGCGTCAGGTTTGGATCGACGAGCTGAGAAAGGACGCGGCAGAGTTCCTGACCATCATGGCTCGCCTTGAAGAGCTACGGCGACCGGAGACCAACCTGTCACCTGATGACCAGCGGAAGAACTTCGACGACATGGCTGTAGCGACCGCTCGCGGCCACGAGCTTGGTATCCGCATCAAACTTCGTTTGAATCCCAAGGAGGATGAGCACAACGAGTTCGTTCGACTGCTCGGAGCCCTGGCGGACGCGTGCGATGACCCACCTCCCAACGAGACACCCGAGCAAAGGCGTGCGGCTCAAGGTCGATTTGCTGCTGCTCGTGGCGATGTCGTGTCGCACCTACAGGTCATCCTCAAGCACGAGTGGGAACGAGTAAAGCGGGGCGATGTGTAGCGGCGAGGCTCCAAGCGAATTAGAGGCACGTCCACCCTCAGTTGGCGAGGACCTTCCGATGTCCATCAGATCAAGCACTCCCACCTGCTCGCCGCCCCGTCCGGGTGAACCGCTGGCGATCCCCTCCGAACGCCAGGAACCTGCCGTTCCTTGAAGGCTGTGGTGGCCGGCCACGTGAAGTCAGACGACGGAAAGGCGGTCATCGATCGGTGCCTGTTTGTGCAAGCACTTTGAACGCGCTGCACTGGTGCCAAAACGCCGGTCTTGGTCGCGGAAGCTATAGAAGTCCGACGGCGTCTACGGGCGGATGCCGGGTGTGCCAACCGGAACTGAGTCCAAGTTTGTGTCCAAGTTGAGGTAAAACCGGCGCAGAACCAGCATTGGTGCGGGTGTCGCGCTTCTGCATCGGCAAGTAGGCGGCAGATTGAAGCCTCTCATGGCGCTGCGCAAGCCCGGCCCCGCACGAGCCGCTTGGACCGATTAGCATTCCCTCCCAAAAGGCGCCAACAGCCGGCGGAAGCAGGGAGGCTTCATGGGAGAAATGTGGCGGCGAGTCTGCCTCGCGCTGATTTTGGGCGTCGCGGCCTTGGTCGGCGGCTGCGGCGGCGGGGGTTCAGGGGCCGGGAACGAGGCTTCGGGCGGCGGCGGCACCACGCCCGACGAGACATTCAGCGCGAGCTTCACGCCCGCCACGGTGCAAGTCGAGGGCGTGCAGGGATCGCCCGCCACCGTGGCGCTGAGTGCCAAGCTGCACTACGAGGGCGCCTCGGCGCTATACCTCGGCGTCGGCTACGACGAGCCGTTGGTGCTGGACGTCGACGGCTACGTCGACGAGAACGACACCTTGCAGCTCGCAGTCACGATGCGCGGCGACGTCGATCCGGGCGACCACCAGACGGAGCTGACGCTGTACGCCTGCTACGACGAGCAATGCGCGCGCTCGGCGCCGGGCAGCCCGGTGAAGGTGGCCGTGACGTATCGCGTCACACCGGGCCTGCAGGTGCAGCGGCAAGTGCAACTCGAGCGCACCGGCGCGGAGGCGGCGCCGACGCTGACCGTGCCGGTGACGATTCCCGCGGCCGCTGGAACGTTGACCATGGACTACCCGGGAGTGGATTCACTGGCTGCCGTGCAGGCAACTTTCGATGGCCAGGCGCTGCACTTCACGACGCGCGACGTTCGCGCCGGCACCTACACCGGGAAGGTGACGCTGCGCTCGCTGTCGGACCCTCGCTACGTTGCGACGGTCGACGTGACCTATGTCGTCAAACCGCCGCCGGGCGGCGAAGTGCCGCTGTCTGTTGTCGTCGAAGGCGGGAATGCGGCCGTCCGCCAGGGCCAGAAGGTCACGCGTCGTTTGACGATCACGCGTCCCTCATGGACCAACGCGTGGTTCGACCCGGAACTGCTTTCGTTCTACGCCGATCACTTCACGCTCGTGGCGGCCGGCACCGACGCCTATGACCTGACCTTCGACAGCACGGGACTGGTGCCGGGAAGCTACAGCAGCAACGTGCGCTTCGTGGCCGGCACGACCGGCGGCGAGGCCACCGTCTACTTTGCCGTCGATGTCGGCGCATCGGTCGTCCTGGAGGGCACGTTCGGGCGGGCGCTCTCCGCCACCAGCGGCGCAGCCGACCTCGCCTTCAGCCTCGTCGTACGCGATCCGGAAGGCGACGGCACGGCCTGGACGGCGGTCTCGAAGACGGCCGGCCTGCAGGTGCTGCGCTCGAGCGGGCGCACCGGCGTGGACAGCCTCGAGCTCGCCGTGGACCCGGCGGTGCTGGCGAGCCCGCAGGCCTTGCTCGAGTTCGGCGTGGAGGTCGCCGTTGACCGGCCCGGCACCGCGGCACAGGTATTCACCGTCGTGCTTCAGAACAACCTTCCCTCTCTGCAGCGGGCGTCGCCCGGGACCTTGGTCGGCCGCAGTGGCCGGGTCTACGTGGAAGGCGCGTACTCGGTGTGGGACAGCCAGTTGCTGGCACCCGGCGTTCTGCAGGTGACTGGGGCAACGCTCGACAAGGCCTCGTGGATCACCGACACGCGCTTCGTCGGCGATGTCTCGTTGCTGGCGCTGGACCTGGCGGGCGCGACGCCGGGCCAACCGGTGACGATTCGCGCCGTCAGCGGGCTGGCTACCGCCCAGGTGCAGGTCGACGTGATCGCAGCACTGCAGGCGTCGGGCTTCCAGGCGCTGCCGTACGCTGCCTACCGCCCGGGGCGCTATGTGCCGGGCGCCGGGGCCTTCTACTTCGCCGGCCCGGGTGTTGTCTACCGCTGGGGTCGCGATGGCTCGTCATGGCAGCTGACGCAGAGCTCGCGCCCGGGTTTGCTGGACGTGACCGCCATGCCCGACGGAGCCTCGCTGGTGGGGCTGGAGCCGCCGCAAGTGGTGTCGCTCGATCCGCGAACGCTGGGTGTGCTGTCGAGCGGAACGTTCGGCGCCAACCTCTTTTTCCAGGACGCATTGGACACGAGCGCAATGACGGGCTTGAACGCCATCGTTTTCAGCGCGGACGCGCGCGCGTTGGCGAGCCTGAAGACACAGCCCGAGACCGACAACCATGGCGTCGCCTGGATCTGCACGCCGCAAACAACGCGCGCGCTGGCCGCTCTGACGCAGGCGCCGGTGGAGTGCGAGCCCGGCATCTCGCCGCGCACGACCGGAAGCACGGTCGGCTGGGGTCTGGTGCGCAGCGCCAACGGGCAGTCGGTCGTGGCCGTCTCGCCGACCGGCGTACGTGTGTCGTACGCCGCGGCGCAGCGCCGCTGGAGCGCGGGCACGGCACTACCGGCCGGCATGGCGATCGACGCCGTTGCCGACGACGGGCGGCGTGCCGTGCGTAGCGACGGCATGGTGCTCGACGCGGCTGACACGCCGCTCGGGAGCCTGGGCAGCGCAATTCCGCTGACCCATGTCGCGGGCGGATTCGGGCTCACGTCCGACGGTCGTTTCGGACTGGTGTACGGCTACCGGCTCACCGGCAGCGGCAACGCGCAGCGCGCGACCGATGCCCGGCTTCTGGTCGTCGACCTGCGCGATGTGGTGACCGGGGGCGCGGGCAGCGCGCCCGTGGTGGCGAACGTGGTGCTGAGCAGTGCGGTGGGCTGCACCGCAGCTACGGTGGACGGCGAGCGCTGCGAGCACCGCGCGGCGCTCACCACGGCGCCCGGCGATGGCACGGTGTTCCTCGTCGGGCCGCGCGGCGTTGCCGCTGTGGCTCTGCCGGATGCCTTGATAACGGGGCAGGTGGCGGCCGGGATGCGACCGGCCGGCGCGATGAAGGGCGTTCGACGCGAGCGCGGCGGCGCCAAGTGAGCACAAGGACGCGTCCCCCAATGCGGGCGATTGCTGCACGAAGGAACTGACGCCGATAATCAGTTGCATACGCCGCACAGACGCCGCGCAGCCCTTCGGGGCCGACGTGGCGCGCCGATTGTTCAAGCCGCGCCGACATGGACATCACCACCCTGGTCCGGGCCATCGAGAACCTGAAAGCCGAGGACGCCTTTCCGGCCAAGCTGCCGCTGGCGCTGTGGCAGCGCCTCGGGCCCTTCCTGGAGCGGCGCGAGCTGGCCACCGGCGACCTGCTGATCCGCCGCGGCGACCGCGAACGCGTGGCCTATCTGCTCGAGGTCGGCCACCTGCAGGTCTTCGTCACCGGCGGGCCGCCGGGCAGTCACCGCATCGCGACCCTGCGCGCCGGCTCCATCGTCGGCGAGCCGGGGCTGTTCATCGACGCGCCGCGCATGGCCAGCGTCGAGACGATGACGCCGTGCGTCGTCTGGGGCCTCACCGGCGAGCGGCTCGAGCAGCTGGCGGCCGAGGAGCCCAGGCTCGTCATCGCGCTGCTGCACGCGGCCGGCTCGGTGATGGCGGTGCGCATGCGCGCCAACCTCGAGCGCGGGATCCCGATGACCTGAGAGCGTCCCAGGCTCCGCGGGCGCCCGGCGTTCGGTGGAGAAACTTCAATACCTTCACCGCAGAGGGGCTGAGGGCGCAGAGCTTTCGCAGAGGTTGAACAGGCCTTCTCTGCGCACCTCTGCGTCCTCAACCCCGCTGCGGTGAAGGCATTTGTTTCTCATGAGGCCGGGGCCGCGAGCCTTCAGTGCCCGGCGAAGTCCACCAGCGTGAACAGCGGCAGCCCGGCCTCGCGCAGCTTGCGTGAGCCCTGCAGTTCGGGCAGGTCGACGATGGCGGCGCCTTCGATGACCTCGGCACCCAGCCGTTCGAGCAGCTTCTTGCCGGCCATCATGGTGCCGCCGGTGGCGATCAGGTCGTCGATCAGCAGCACGCGGTCGCCGGGCTTGACGGCGTCGGTGTGCACTTCCACCGTCGCCGAGCCGTATTCCAGCTCGTAGGTTTCTTCGACCGTCGTGAAAGGCAGCTTGCCCTTCTTGCGGATCGGCACGAAGCCGACGTTGAGTTCGTAGGCCACGACCGAGCCGATGATGAAGCCGCGTGCGTCGAGCCCGGCGATGGCCGATGGCCTGACGTCGAAGTAGCGGTGCACGAACTGGTCGATCAGCACGCGGAAGACGCGCGGGTTCGCCAGCAGCGGCGTGATGTCGCGGAACATCACGCCCGGCGCCGGCCAGTCGGGCACGGTGCGGATGTGCGACTTGATGTAGTCCTGCGGTGACATGGCGGCGATGATAGGGCTCAACCTCTCAGCAGCTTCTCTTCGGCCAGCGCCAGCGGTTCGGGCAGGCCCGAGATGACCAGCGTGTCGCCGGCGCCGAGCAAGGTGTCGTCGTCGGGCTTGGTGACGCGGCCCGAGGCATGGCGCAGCGAGACCACGCTGACGCCCACCGCGTGCAGCGCCTGCGTGCCGAGCGTCTTGCCCAGGCAGGCGGCGGCCGACGGCAGCGTCACGCTGGACAGCCGGGCCTGCTGCAGCTCTTCGACCGTGTCGTCGTCGGCGCCGTGGAAGTAGCCGCGCAGCAGGCCGTAGCGGGCATCGCGCGCGTCGCGCGTCAGGCGGATGACCTTGCGCATCGGCACGCCCACCAGCGCCAGCGCGTGGCTGGCCAGCATCAGCGAGCCTTCGATGGCTTCGGGCACGACCTCGGTGGCGCCGGCGGCGCGCAGCTTTTCCAGGTCGGCATCGTCGATGGTGCGCACGATCACCGGCACCGCCGGCGCGTGGTCGCGCACCAGGCGCAGGATCTTCAGCGCCGACGCCGTGTCGGGGTAGCTGACGACCACGGCATTGGCGCGCGCCAGGCCGGCGGCCATCAGGCTTTGCAGCCGCGCGGCGTCGCCGAAGACGACGCTCTGGCCGGCCGCCGCGGCCTGGCGCACGCGGTCGGGGTCGAGATCCAGCGCCATGTACGGGATGCCTTGCGTGTCCAGCATGCGCGCCAGGTTCTGGCCGCTGCGACCGTAGCCGCAGATGATCACGTGCTTCTCGGCGCGGATCGCCTTCTTCGCGATGCTGGTCAGCGCCACCGACTGCATCAGCCAGTCGCTGGCCGACAGCCGCATCACGATGCGGTTGCTGTACATCACGATGAAGGGCGTGGCCAGCATCGACAGCACCATGCTGGCCAGGATCGGGCTCACCCAGGCCGGCGCGACGAGGCCGTTGTCGGCGCCCAGCGTCAGCAGCACGAAGCCGAATTCGCCGGCCTGCGCCAGGTACAGGCCGGTGCGCAGCGCCACGCCGGGCTCGGCGCGGAAGGCGCGCGCCAGCGCCGCCACCAGCGCGAACTTGACCAGCACCGGCGCGCTGGTCAGCATCAGCACCAGCAGCCACTGGTCGAGCACCGGCCGCCAGTCCAGCTTCATGCCGATGGTGATGAAGAACAGGCCCAGCAGCACGTCGTGGAAGGGCCGGATGTCGGTCTCGACCTGGTGCTTGTATTCGGTCTCGGCGACCAGCATGCCGGCGACGAAGGCGCCTAAAGCGAGCGACAAGCCGGCGTGTTCGGTCAGCCAGGACAGGCCGAGCGTAATCAGCAGCAGGTTCAGCACGAACAGCTCTTCGCTCTTGCGCCGCGCCACCTGCGTCAGCCACCAGCGCATGACGCGCTGGCCGCCGACCAGCAGCACGGTCAGCAGCGCGGCCGCCTTGACCAGCGCGATGGCCAGCGACATGAACAGCTCTTCGCCGGTGGAATGCAGCGCCGGGATCAGCACCAGCAGCGGCACCACGGCCAGATCCTGGAACAGCAGCACGCCCATGACGCGCTTGCCGTGCGGGCTTTCTAGTTCCAGCCGCTCGGCCATCAGCTTCACGACGATGGCCGTCGACGACATCGCGATCGCGCCGCCGAGCACCACCGCGCCCTGCCACGACATCTGCCACGGCCGGCCGGTGACGAAGCCGTAGCCGGCGGCGAGCAGAAAGTGCCCGGCCAGCGCGCCGGCCATCGTCAGCACCACCTGCGACAGGCCCAGGCCGAACACCAGCGTGCGCATGCTGCGCAGCTTGGGCAGGTTGAATTCGAGCCCGATGACGAACATCAGGAACACGACGCCGAACTCGGCCAGGTACTTGACCGCGGCGCTGTCCTGCGCCAGCGCCAGCGCGTTCGGCCCGATGAGCACGCCGACCACCAGGTAGCCGAGCATCGGCGGCAGCTTCAGCGAGCGGCAGACGACCACGCCGAGCACCGCGGCGACGAGGTAGAGGAGGACCAGTTCGAGGGTGGTGGCCATCTAGAATGCCTCGATCCTATTCGACGCCGACCCGCCCGATGACCTTGCCGCGCCCCTTCGATGCCCAGCGCGCGCTTGCGCTGGCGGCGCAGACCTTCGAGATCGAGGCGCGCGCCTTGCTCGGCTTGGCGGCGCACCAGGGCGCCGGTTTCGCCGGCGCGGTGCGGGCGATGCTCGAATGCCGCGGCCGCGTGGTCGTGATGGGCATGGGCAAGAGCGGGCACGTCGGCCGCAAGGTCGCGGCGACGCTGGCGTCCACCGGCACGCCGGCGTTCTTCGTGCACCCGGCCGAGGCCAGCCACGGCGACCTGGGCATGCTGATGACGGGCGACGTCGTGCTCGCCATCAGCAACAGCGGCGAAAGCGACGAGCTGGCGGCCTTGCTGCCGGCAATGCTGCGCATCGGCGTGACCCTGGTCGCGATGACCGGCAACCCGGCCTCGACCCTGGCCCAGCATGCCGACTGGGTGGTGTCGTGCGCCGTCGAAGAAGAGGCCTGCCCGCTGAAGCTGGCGCCGACCGCCAGCACGACGGCGCAGATGGCGCTCGGCGACGCGATGGCGGTGGCGCTGCTCGACGCGCGCGGTTTCCGCGAAGAAGACTTCGCGCGCTCGCACCCCGGCGGCAGCCTCGGCCGCAAGCTGCTGATGCATGTGCGCGACCTGATGCGCAGCGGCGACGCCGTGCCCCGCGTCGCCCCGGGCGCCAGCTTCAACGAACTGCTGCGCGAGATGACGGGCAAGGGCCTGGGCTTCACCGCCGTCGCCGATGCCGATGGCCGGCCGGCCGGCATCTTCACCGACGGCGACCTGCGCCGCCTGATCGAACAAGGCGCCGACCTGCGCACGCTGACCGCCGCCGATGTGATGCACAAGGCACCCAAGCTCGTGCGCGCCGACGCGCTGGCCGTCGACGCCGCCGACGTGATGGAGCAGCACCGCATCACCAGCGTGCTCGTCATCGACGACGAACGGCGCCTGGTCGGCGCGCTGAACTCCAACGATTTGATGCGTGCGAAGGTGATCTGATGAGCCCTGCCTTGAGCTTCCCGCCCGCGTTGCTGCTGCAGGCGCAGGGCCCGGCACTGGGCATGAAGGCGGCGATCTTCGACGTCGACGGCGTGCTGACCGACGGCCGCATCTACATCGGCGAAGACGGCGAGACCGTGAAGGCCTTCAACACCCTCGACGGCCATGGCCTGAAGCTGCTGCAGCGTGCCGGCATCGAGCCGCTGGTGATCACCGGCCGCGACTCGGCCGCGGTGCGGCGGCGCGTCGTCGACCTGGGGCTGAAGCACGCCGTCTACGGCGTGCACGACAAGCGCGCGGCGGCCGATGCGCTGCTGTCGTCGCTGGGCCTGGCCTGGCCCGAGGTCGCGGCCATCGGCGACGACTGGCCCGACCTGCCGCTGCTGGTTCGCGCCGGCTTCGCCTGTGCGCCGGTGAACGCCCATGCCGAGGTGAAGGCGGTGGCGCACCACGTCACCAGCGCCGCCGGCGGCCACGGCGCGGCGCGCGAGTTCTGCGACGTGTTGCTGATGGCCGCCGGGCGCTACGCAGCGCTGCTGCAAGGCCAGCTGGGCTCGCTCGACACGCGATGACGGTTGAACTGCACCTGCCCGACCTGCCCGAGGTGCCGATCTCGCTCGGGCCGGCGAGCACGGCGCCGCCCCGGGCGCGTCTGCCCTGGCACCTGCGCTTGCGCGACCTGCTGTCGGCCTATCTGCCGCTGCTGCTGATGACGCTGCTGGCGCTGTTCACCTGGTGGCTGGTGAAGAACACGCCGGCGGCGGCACCGGCCGGCGACGAGCCGCCGCCGCGCAGCGACCCCGACTACACGATGGCGCAGTTCGCGCTGGAGCGCTTCGACGCCGCCGGCCGGCTGAAGGTGCGCATCGAAGGCGCACAGATGCGCCACTACCCCGACACCGACCGCATCGAGGTCGACGGCGTGCAGATCCGCGCCATCGCGCCCGACGGCCGCGTCACGCTGGCCAGCGCGCGCCGCGCACTCAGCAACGGCGACGGCAGCGAGGTGCAGCTGCTCGGCGGCGCGCACGTCACCAGCACCGACGCCGGCGGTGCGCCGGTCGAGATGAGCGGTGAGTTCCTGCACGCCTTCCTCGTCAGCGAGCGCGTGCGCAGCCACCTGCCGGTGCAGGTGAACGTCGGCGGCAACGACGTGCGCGCCGCCGGGCTGGACTACGACCACGGCGCGCGCAAGCTCGAACTGAAGGGGCCGGTGCGTGCGGTGTTCCCAGCCGCGCCGGCCGCGCGCAAATGACGACGATGACGGCGATGACAGCGCCGCTGGTCTTCATCACCGGCGCCTCCAGCGGCATCGGCCAGGCGCTGGCGGCACGCTACGCGCAGGCCGGCTGGCGGCTGGCCCTGGTGGCGCGGCGCACGGCGGCAGTCGAAGCCTGGGCCGCGGCACAGCGGCTGGAGGCGACGCGCTGGGCCGTCTACCGCGCCGACGTGGCCGACAGCGACAGCATCGTCGCGGCCGGGCGCGACTGCCTCGCGGCGCAGGGCCTGCCCGACGTGGTGATCGCCGCCGCCGGCATCAGCATCGGCATGGACAGTGCCGAACGCGAAGACCTCGACGTGCTGCGCGACACCTTGGCCACCAACAACGTCGGCCTGGCCGCCACCTTCCACCCGTTCCTGAAGGCGATGCGCGCGCGCGGTTCGGGCACCCTGGTCGGCATTGCCAGCGTCGCGGCGATCCGCGGCCTGCCGGGGCATGGTGCTTACTGCGCCAGCAAGGCCGCGGTGGTCGCGTATTGCGAAAGCCTGCGCGGCGAAACGCGCGGCAGCGGCGTGCGCGTGGTGACGCTGCTGCCCGGCTATGTGGCCACGCCGCTGACCGCGGTGAACCCGTACTCGATGCCCTTCCTGCTACCGGCGGCGACTTTCGCCGAGCGCGCCTTTCGCGCCATCGAAGCCGGCGTCAGCTACCGCGTGATCCCGTGGCAGATGGGTGTCGTCGCGAAGCTGATGCGGCTGCTGCCGAATGCGCTGTACGACCGGCTCAGCGCGCGCCGCGGACGCAAGCCGCGGCGGACGTAGGACATAGAAAAAGAAAAGGCGCCCGAGGGCGCCTTCATCGCATGAGCGTCGGGGCTCAGTAGCCGCCGCGGCCACCGCCGCCGCCACCACCGCCGTAGCCGCCACCACCACCGCCGCTGCGGCCACCGCCGCCGCTGCCGTAGGGGCTGCGGCCACCACCGCCGCCGCCACCGCCGTAGGGGCTGCGGCCACCGCCGCCGCCACCACCACCGTAGCCGCCGCCACCACCACCACCACCGCCGCCGTAACCACCGCCGCCACCGCCGCTGCGGCCACCGCCGCCGCCACCGAAGCCGCCCGGACGGTCTTCACGAGGACGTGCCTCGTTGACGACGATCGCGCGCCCTTCCAGCGACTGGCCGTTCATGCCGTTGATGGCAGCCTGCGCCTCGGCGTCGGAGCCCATTTCGACGAAGCCGAAGCCCTTCGAACGACCCGTGTCACGGTCCATCATGACCTTGGCAGAACTGACAGTGCCGAACTGCCCGAATGCCTGTTGCAGCGAATCGTCGCGCACCGAGTACGCAAGATTGCCGACGTAAAGTTTGTTTCCCACAGAGAAGCCCTCGATCAAGTCCCTAAAAAAACCATGTGGAGCTTCTACCCTGCGTGAACCATTCAGGCGAAAGGTGCGGCTTCCAGACACAGACTCCGTATTATGGACACTATCCGGCTTTGCCTGTAAAGACGCAACAGGTCATTTGTTGTTTTGGCGCCCCGCCTATCATGCGCGCCAGATGAGCATCCCCGACGAACCCGGTCCGGCGCCCGGTTCGCCGTTACAGGCGCTGGACCGCGTGCTCGCCAGCGTCGAAGCGGTGCGCAATGGCCGTGCACTCTTCCTGCTGCTGACCACGTTCGCCAGTGCCGGGTTGCTGCTGGCCATGGCCGAATCGTCGCTGGTGCGCGACGCCAACATCGCCGGCGCGGCGCAGGCTGGCCTGGCCTTCTTCGTCGCCTTCTACGGCGGCAACGCCACCGGCCTGCTGCTGATGGACCAGGCGCGCGGCGTGCCGCTGCGCGAGGTGCCCGATGCCGTGCGCGACGCGCTGTTCGGCGCGCACCGGCTGCTGGCCGTGCTCGGGCTGGCGCTGCTGGTGGTGCTGGCAGCCGCCGGCGTGCTCTGGGTGTTGCTGTGGGCGGCTCGCGCCGACGTGCTGGGCCCGCGCGCCGGCGCCGTGCTGTTCGGGCTGACCTTGCCGCTGGCCGTGGTGGTGGTGGGCGTGCTGTTGCTGGCGCTGGGCGCCGTGGTCGCGCCGCTGGCCGCGCCGGCGGTGTGGTCGGGCATGGGTGTGCGGGCCACGCTGCGCCTGCTGCAACAGCAGTTGCGCCGGCGGCTGGTGTTCGTGGCGCTGCTGGTGGCGGCGGCAACGCTGCTGGCCGCCGCGGTGGCGGCGCTGGCCGCCGGCGTGGTGGTCGGCGGCGGGCGCGTCGTGGCCTTGATGGCGGTGCTGGTCACCGGCGTCGACCTGCCGCCGCAGCAACTGATGGCCGGGCTGTTCGGCTACGGGCTGCGCAGCCTGGGCGCGGCCGGTGCGCCGGTGGCGCGTTCGAGCTACGGCCAGGCGGCGCTGGTCAGCGGCGGTGTCGTCTTCGCGCTGGCGCTGGTGCTGCCGGCGCTGGTCTACCTGCGCGGCTTGTGCGCGGTGCTGCTGGCCGTGCACCCTGAAGCGCCGGCCGACCCGGACTGAGCGTCGCATACCATCCCCGCATGGATCTGCTGAAGCCGCTGATCGCGTTGCTGGCCATCGTCAACCCGATCGGCGCGGTGCCGTTCTTCATTCTCTTCACGCAGAACTTCAGCCGCGAAGAGCGCCGGCGCACGATCCGCATCAGCTCGTTCTCGGCCTTTCTCGTCATCGCCATCAGCGCGCTGGCCGGCCTGCGGATCATCGAGTTCTTCGGCATCTCGATCGCGTCGTTCCAGGTCGGCGGCGGCATGCTGCTGCTGATCAGCGCGGTGTCCATGCTCAACGCGCAGCCGGCCGAGAGCAAGCCGCACGACGTCAGCGAAGGCCAGGAGAAGATCGACGCCGGCGCCAGCATCGCGGTGGTGCCGCTGACGGTGCCGCTGCTGACCGGGCCGGCGACGATCTCGACGATGGTCATCTACGCCGAACGCACGCGCCACTGGTGGGAGCTGGCGGTGCTGGTCGGCTACGGCGTGGTCGTCGGCGTGGCGGCCTTCCTGGCCTTTTCGGCGTCGGGCCGCATCGCCAAGTGGCTGGGCCGCACCGGCATCAACGTGATGACGCGGTTGATGGGCCTGATCCTGGCGGCGCTGGCCGTGGAGATCATGGCCGACGGGCTGGTGAAGCTGTTTCCGGTGCTGGCCAGCCACATCGCGAACTAGCGTGGACGGGCAGTACGACGTCATCATCGTCGGTGCCGGCACCGCCGGCTGCCTGCTCGCCAACCGCCTGTCGGCCGACCCGGCACGGCGCGTGCTGCTGGTCGAAGCCGGCGGCCACGACGACTACCACTGGATCCACATCCCGGTGGGCTACCTGTACTGCATCGGCAACCCGCGCACCGACTGGCTGTATTTCACCGAGCCCGACCCGGGGCTGAACGGCCGCGCGCTGCGCTACCCGCGCGGCAAGGTGCTGGGCGGCTGTTCCAGCATCAACGGCATGATCTACATGCGCGGCCAGTCGCGCGACTACGACGGCTGGGCACAAGCCGCCGGCGACGCGAACTGGCGCTGGGAACACTGCCTGCCCTACTTCAAGCGCCATGAAGACCACTGGCGCGGCGGCGATGCAGCGCACGGCGCGGGTCGCGAGTGGCGCGTCGAGAAGCAGCGCCTGTCGTGGCAGATCCTCGACGCCTTCGCCGCCGCCGCGCGCGAAGCCGGCGTGCCGGCCACGGACGACTTCAACCGCGGCAACAACGAAGGCGTGGGCTACTTCGAGGTCAACCAGAAGACCGGCGTGCGCTGGAACACGACCAAGGCCTTCCTGCGCCCGGTGCTGAAGCGGCCGAACCTGCAGGTCTGGACCGGCGCCACGACCGCTCGCGTGCTCGTCGAAAACGGCCGCGCCGTCGGCGTCGAAGTCTTGCCGGCGGGCGGCGCTGGCGGCGGTGCCCCGCTGCGGCCGCGCGCCGCGCAGGCCGTGGTGCTGGCCGCCGGCGCGGTGGGCACGCCGCAGATCCTGCAGCTGTCGGGGCTGGGGCCGGGCGCGCTGCTGCAGTCGCTGGGCATCCCGGTCGTGCAAGACCTGCCCGGCGTCGGCGAGAACCTGCAAGACCATCTGCAGATCCGCGCCGTCTTTGCCGTCGACGGCGTGAAGACGCTGAACACGCAGGCGAACTCGCTGTTCGGCAAGGCGCTGATCGGCCTGGAATACCTGCTGCGCCGCAGCGGGCCGATGAGCATGGCGCCGTCGCAGCTGGGCGCTTTTACACGTTCGTCGCCGGCGTTCGCTTGGCCGAACGTGCAGTACCACGTGCAGCCGCTGTCGCTGGACGCCTTCGGCGAGCCGCTGCACCGCTTCAACGCCTTCACCGCCAGCGTCTGCAACCTGAACCCGACGGCGCGCGGCCATGTGCGCATCGCGTCGCCGCAGGTGCAGGACGCGCCCCGCATCCAGGCCAACTACCTGTCGACGCCCGAAGACCGCCAGGTCGCCGCCGACTCGCTGCGGCTGACGCGCCGCATCGCCGCGATGCCGGCGCTGGCGCCGTACCGGCCGCGCGAGGTCAAGCCCGGCGTGCAGTACCAGAGCGACGACGAACTCGCGCGCCTGGCCGGCGACATCGGCACGACGATCTTCCACCCGGTCGGCACCTGCCGCATGGGCGCCGCCGACGACAGCCGGGCGGTGGTCGACACGCGGCTGCGCGTGCGCGGCGTCGCCGGCCTGTGCGTCGCCGACGCCAGCGTCATGCCGACGATCACCAGCGGCAACACCAACTCGCCGACGTTGATGATCGCCGAGCGTGCCGCCGAGTGGCTGATCCAGGACGCGGCGGGAAAGTCCTGATGGCGCCGGCCAGAGCGCCCGTTACAGTGCCTCCACTCGCAGCGCCTGCGCCCTTCGCACGAAGGGCGCAGTTGTCTGGACGGGGGACTGAGGAGACTCGAAGACAGACCGTCGTCGTGAACGACGGAACCGACAAGAAGATATGACATTGCCGGCGCGAGGCTGATCGCGCCGACACCTAAAAGGCGCCGCACTGCGGCGCCTTTTTTGTTGTCGACCCCGCAAATGGGGCCTGCGCCCCCGCGCCTGAGGGGCCCATGGCGCCCCACGGAATGATGTGCCGCTTTTACACTGGGTTACGCGTTAGTGTTGAACGTGACATGTTGCTTCTTGCTATTCAGCAAACAGCCACGTTGCCCGGCGCCCAAGACCTTGTCTATCAGCTTACGTCCATTCCCTGGAGAGCCATCAATGAGCCTTTCGAAGCATTGGATCCTGGCGCCGCTGGCGCTTGCAGCCGCGGTGATGATGCTGCCGGCCCACGCACAGAGCACGCTGTCGGCGACGCCGGCGCTGTACGGCGCCGCCAGCGGCCCGGTTCCGGAAACCGGCAACACGTCTTCCGTCGCCAACTGGCGCCTGACGGCCGGGTCCACCTTCAACGGTGTCGCCGGCGCCTTCGACGGCACCGCGCTGCTGCTGTTCACGTCCAGCGGGCTGACCGGCACCTACGCCTGCAGCGGCACGCTGATGCAGGGCGGCCAGTACATCCTGACGGCCGGCCACTGCACCGACGGCCTGCTGTCGATGAGCGTCAACTTCGGCTACACCAACAACGTGTCGCTCGAAGTGCGCCATGCGGTGTCGGTCGTCCAGGCCCCGGGCTGGAACGGCACGCTCGACACCGGCGCCGACCTGGCGCTGGTGAAGCTCGACGCGGCGGTGACGAACCTGCCCACCTACAAGCTCAGCACGACCAACGATGTCGGCAAGACCTACATCATGACCGGCTACGGCACCTCGGGCGTCGGCAGCGCCACGACCGGTCCGAACTGGAACGATGGCAACTACGGCCACTACGGCTACAACACCATCGACACCACCAGCGACGTCTTCGAAGCCGCCTGGGACGCCTACAGCGGCGAAGGCGTCTACACCGCGCCGACCTACGGCCACACCTACGTGTCCGACTTCGACCCGCTGTCGACGGTGACCAATGCGTCGCGCTACAACACGCTGCAGCGCATCGCCGACCTCACCGGCGGCACCTGGACCAACACCGCCGGCCTCGGCGCCGATGAAGCGCTGATCGCCGGCGGTGACTCCGGTGGCGGCGACTTCGTCTGGAACGGCACGGAGTGGGTGCTGACTGCCGTGCATTCGTGGGGCTGGCAGTTCTGCCAGGGCCGCATTTCGCCGAGCTGCGACTACAAGTCGGGCAACAGCTCCAGCTATGGCGACCTGTCCGGTTCGTCGGCGATCTACGACCACGTCGCGTGGATCAACTCGGTGATCGCCGTGCCCGAACCCGGCACCTATGCGCTGATGGCCCTGGGCCTGGCCCTGGTCGGCGGCGCAGCGCGGCGCCGTCGCGGCTGAACGGCGGCAACGCCGGACCGCAAAGCGCCCCTGCGGGGGCGCTTTTTCTTTGGCCGCGCCCGAAGCGGCGCGCGGGCGCGATCCCACGTCTGAAGGGCGCGGCACGCCCAGCCGGCGCCGCTTCGCCTTTACACTGCTTTACACGGGGGTTGCCAGGCGCTCCAGGAGGGGGCGGGGCTCCTTTTCGTCGTCCTGTCTTCTGGAGCGAACCATGAGCCTATCGAGGAACGGAGTCTTCGCGGCGCTCGCCGCTGTGGTGGTGGCGCTGCCGGCGCAGGCCCAGAGCGGCCGATCGGCCACGCCGGCGCTGTTCGGCGCCCCATCGGGGCCGGTGGAAACCTCGGGCAACACGTCGGCGCCGAGCAACTGGCGGCTCGAAGCCGGCATGAACTTCAACGGCGTCGCCGGGGCCTTCGACGGCACCGCGCTGCTGCTGTTCACGGCCAGCGGGCTGAGCGGCACCTATGCCTGCAGCGGCTCGCTGATGCAGGGCGGCCAGTACGTGCTGACGGCCGGCCACTGCACCGACGGTCTGCTGACGATGCAGGTGCAGTTCGGCTACACCAACAACGTGGCGCTGGAAACGCGCACCGTCGTCGCGGCCTACCAGGCGCCGGGCTGGAATGGCACGCTGGATACCGGCGCGGACATGGCGCTGGTCAAGCTCAGCGCGCCGGTGACGAACCTGCCGACCTACAAGCTGAGCACGACGAACGACATCGGCAAGGACTACATCCTCACCGGCTACGGCACCTCGGGCACCGGCCGCAAGATCGGCTCGCCGAACTGGAACGACGGCAACTACGGCCACTACGGCTACAACACCTTCGACGTCGCCAGCAGCGACTTCACCGCCGCGTGGGACGCCTTCAGCGGCGAAGGCACGCACACCGACCCGACCTACGGCATGACCTACGTGTCGGACTTCGACCCGTACCGCGTGCGCAATGCGGCGCAGTACAACACGCTGAGTGTGGTGGCCGGTCTGACCGGCGGCGGCTGGACCAGCAGCGCCGGCCTCGGCGCCGACGAAGCGCTGATCGCCGGTGGCGATTCGGGCGGCGGCGACTTCATCTGGAACGGCAGCGAATGGGTGTTGTCGGCCGTGCACTCGTGGGGCTGGCAGTTCTGCCAGGGCCGCGTGACGCCGAGTTGCGACTTCCATGCGACCAACAGCTCCAGCTACGGCGACCTGTCCGGCTCGACCGCGGTGTTCGACCATGTCGACTGGATCAACTCGGTGCTCAGCGGCGCCGAAGGCGCCACGGTGACGCTGGTGCCGGAACCGGCGAGCTACGCCTTGCTCGGCATCGGCCTGGCCGCGGTTGGCGCCGCCGTGCGCCGGCGCCGGCAAAAGGCCGCGTAACGCCCGGTTTCTGCGCCGATCCGGGCGCGCGCGGCAGGCCTAATATCGGGCACCACCCGCTTTGCCTGCCGCCGTACCGCCATGTCCGTCAACCCTGAACTGCGATCCCTCGACATCGACATCCCGTCGCAGCCGGAGTCGCTGGTCAAGCTGTCGCTGCTGCTGGCCGAGGACGAGACCAATCTCGCCGCCGTGGCCGGGCTGATCGAAGGCGACATGGCACTCGCCGCCGCCGTGCTGAAGGCGGTGAACTCGTCGCTGTACGGGCTGAAGGGCCGCGTGCAGAGCGTGCAGCAGGCCATCACCTACCTGGGCATGCGCGAGATCGCGGCCATCACGTTCGAGATGGGCTTGCGCGCCGCCTTTCCGCCGTCGGCCGAGCTCGAACCGCTGTGGCAGCGCGCGGCGCTGCGCGGCCTGGTGATGGGCCGGCTCGGGCAGCGCCTGTCGCTCGACGCCTGGGCCGCGCATTCGGCCGGGCTGTTCGAAGAATGCGGCAAGGCGGTGCTGTTCCGCCATGCGCCCGACCACTACAGCGCGATGCTGCGCGCCGCCAGTTCCGACACCGAGCTGCTGACGCTCGAACACGCCGGCTTCGGCGTCAGCCACGACGCGCTGGGCGCGGCCTTGTGCGAAAGCTGGGGCCTGGGCCCGGCGGCGGTGGCCAGCGTGCGCCACCACGTCGCGCTGCAGGCCACCGGCGAATACCCGCCGCAGCTGCAACGCCGTTCGGTGCTGGCGCTGTCGGCCATCGCGAAAGCGCTGGTCGAAGCGCCGGACACGCTCGACGACGTCGCCGCGAATGTCGCGCCGCCGGCCGAGCTGGACGCCACGCTCGCGCTGCGTGGCGCGCGCCAGGTGCAGGAGCAGCTGGCACAGGCGCTGGCGCACGGCCGCTAGCGGCCAGCACCCGGCATCACACCCCCTTCCGGGGGATGCGGTAAGCCCGCCTGTCGGCGGCCGCGCGGCTTCGGTAGGCTCGGCGCATCCGCAGCACGAACGGCCGGCCGGCCGCGCATTCATGGCTTCTTTCGTTTCCGACGACCTGCTGGCTCTGCAGCGCCTGTATTACTGGGAGCAGGCCACGCCCGATCGCGTCGCGTTGACGCAGCCCCTGGGCGGCGGCGCGCTGCGCGAATTCACCTGGCGCGAGCTGATGGACCAGTCGCGCCGCATGGCTGCGCACCTGCAGTCGCTGGCGCTGCCGGCGGGCTCGCGCATCGCGATCCTGTCGAAGAACACGGCGCACTGGCTGATGGCCGACTTCGCGATCTGGATCGCCGGCCATGTCTCGGTGCCGCTGTACCCGACGCTGGCCGCGGGCACGATCCGGCAGATCCTCGACCACAGCGAATCGAAGCTGCTCTTCGTCGGCAAGCTCGACGGCTGGGAGCACATGAAGCCCGGCGTGCCGGCCGGCCTGCCGTGCGTGGCGCTGCCGCTGGCGCCGAAGAACGACTATCCGACCTGGGACGACATCACCGCCCGCACGCCGCCGCTGCAGGGCCGGCCGGTGCGGCCGGGCGACGAGCTGTCGACCCTCATGTACACGTCCGGCACCACCGGCGCGCCGAAGGGCGTGATGCACAGCTTCGCCACCTTCGCGTGGAGCGTGCAGTCGGGCCTGAAGCGCGTCACGTCGATCAGCGCCGACACGCGCATGCTGAGCTACCTGCCGCTGGCCCACGTGGCCGAGCGCACGCTGGTCGAGCATGGCCTGCTGGCGGTCGGCATGCAGGTGTACTTCGCCGAATCGCTGGAGACCTTCACCGTCGACCTGCAGCGCGCGCGGCCGACCGTGTTCTTCTCGGTGCCGCGGCTGTGGGTCAAGTTCCAGCAGGGCGTCAGCCACAAGATGCCGCCGGCCAAGCTGGAACGGCTGCTGAAGATCCCCATCCTCAGCGGCATCGTGCGGCGCAAGATCCTCACGGCGCTGGGCTTGCAGGAATGCAGCTTCGCCGCCGGCGGCGCGGCACCGATGCCGCCCGATCTGCTGCGCTGGTACCGGCGCCTGGGGCTGGACCTGGTCGAGGTCTACGGCATGACCGAGAACTGCGGCGTCAGCCATGCCACGCTGCCGGGCCAGCCGCGGCCGGGCACCGTGGGCCTGCCGTATGACGGCGTGTTGTGCCGGCTCGACCCCGCCAATGGCGAGATCCAGGTCAAGAGCCCGGGCACCATGCTCGGCTACTACAAGCAGCCCGAGCTGACGCAGCAGGCCATCACCGCCGACGGCTGGCTGCGCACCGGCGACAAGGGCGCCGTCGACGCCGAAGGCTGCCTGCGCATCACCGGCCGCGTGAAGGACTTGTTCAAGACCAGCAAGGGCAAGTACGTGGCGCCGGCGCCGATCGAGGACAAGCTGGTCATGCACCCGGCCGTGGAAGCCTGCTGCGTCACCGGCGCCAACCTCGGCCAGCCGCTGGGCCTGCTGATGCTGAACATCGACGCCGCGAAGCAGGCCACCACGCCCGCCGGCCGCAGCGAACTCGAAGCCTCGCTGACGGCGCACCTGAAGACCATCAACGACACGCTGGACCCGCACGAGCAGCTCGACTGCCTGGTCGTGATGAGCGAGCCGTGGACGGTCGACAACGACCTCATCACGCCGACCTTCAAGGTCAAGCGCAACCGCATCGAAGACCTGTTCGCGAAGAACTACGAAAACTGGGTCGGGCAGCGCAAGCCGGTGGTCTGGTATCAGCGGGGTTGAGGGCTGAGGGAATTCATTCACCGCAGAGGGGCGGAGGACGCAGAGTCAACGCAGAGGAAAGCCGTCATTTCCTCTGCGAACCTCTGCGCTCTCCGCCCCTCTGCGGTGAAGCATTCATTTCTCAGTGCAGCGCCGCGCTCACCGTTTCGCTGCTGCGCCCGTGCCAGCGTTTTGCGAACGCCGCCAGCTCTGAAACCGGCAGCGGCCGGCTCATGTGGTAGCCCTGCGCTTCGTCGCAGTCCAGCGCGCGCAGCTGGTTCCACACCGCGGCGTTCTCGACGCCTTCGGCGACGACGCTCAAGCCCAGGTTGTGCGCCAGGTCGATCGTCGAGCGCACGATCTTCGCGTCGTCGGCGTCGCTCTCCATCGCCATGACGAAGCTCTTGTCGATCTTCAGCTCGTCTACCGGCAGCCGCTTCAGGTAGGCCAGCGACGAATAGCCGGTGCCGAAGTCGTCGATCGACAGTTTGAAGCCGGCCGCGCTCAGCGCGTTGAGCGTGCATTCGGCGCGCTGCGGCTCGTCCATGATGGCGCTCTCGGTGATCTCCAGGCAGAACGCAGTCGCGCTGATGCGGTGGCGGGCCAGGATCGCATCCAGCCTGGCGGGCAGCTCCTGGTCGAGCAGGTCGCGCGTGGACAGGTTCACCGACACGCGCTGCACGCCCAAAGCGGCCAGCGCCGGCCACTCGTGTGCAGCGGCCTCGAAGATCCACAGCGTCAGCTGGCGCACGAAGCCGGTCTGCTCGGCGAAGGGGATGAACGCCATCGGCATCACCATGCCGCGCGTCGGGTGCTGCCAGCGCACCAGCGCCTCGGCGCCGACCATCGCGCCGCTGCCCAGCGCGATCTTCGGCTGCAGGTACAGGCGCAGCTCGTCCTGCTCCAGCGCGCGGCGCAGCTCCGACAGCAGCGACAACGTCTGCGCGCTGCCGGCGTCGATGGCCGGGTCGTAGACCAGCGCCGACGCGGTCTTGCGCTTGGCGCCGTACATCGCCACCTCGGCGCGGCTGAGCAGCGAGTCGGCGTCCGCGGCATGCGCCGGCCAGCAGGCGATGCCGAAGCCGGCCGAGATGTCCACGGTCTGGTCTTCCAGCAGCAGCGGCAGCTCGAACACCGAGGCGATGCGCTCGGCCACCGCCAGCGCCTGTGCCGCGTCCGAGCCCGGCAGCAGCAGCGCGAACTCGTCGCCCGACAGCCGTGCGACGAGGTCGCCTTCGCGCACCGTCTGGCCACTGATGCGTTCGGCCACCGCCTTCAGCAGCTGGTCGCCGAAGCGGTAGCCGAGCACGTCGTTGACGTGCTTGAAGCGGTCCAGGTCGAGCATCACCACCGACAGCGGGCCGCCGCTGCGCGTGCCGGCGTCGATGGCCGCCTGCACCGCGTCGCGGAACTGGGCGCGGTTGGGCAGGCCGGTGAGGCGGTCCCAGAACGCCAGCTGGCGGATCTCGGCTTCGTTGGCGGCGATGTTCACGCGCATGTGGTCGAAGGCCTTGGCCAGGTTGCCGATCTCGTCGCGGCGTTCGGTGTGTTCCATCGGCTGGTCGTATTCGCCGCGGCCCAGCCGTTCGCTGGCGCGCACCAGCGAATTCAACGGCGTCGTCACGCGGCGCGCCGTGAAGACGCTGCCGATGCCGAACACCGCCACGCCGCCGAGCGTGATCGCCAGCAGCAACCACTGCAGCTGCCGGAACGGCGCGATCGCTTCGCTGACCGATCGCAACAGCAGCACGCTGGCGCTGCTGCCGGCGGCCAGCGTGACGCGGCGCGCCACCATCTCGTCGCCGCCGATCAGCGCGCGGTCGGCGCTGACGCCGACCGCATCGTGCGCCGCGGCGCCGAGCGTTGACATGCGCACCTGCGGCCGGCCGTCGGCGCCGGGGGCGAGCAGCGCGACATGCAGGCCCGACAGCTCGCGCATGTCGTCGACCAGCGTCTGGTCGACCGGGAAACCCATCACGACCCAGCCGATCGGCAACGGCGCCTTCACCGGCACCGCGACGAACTGGTAGGGCTGGCCGCCGAGCAGCGCGACCTGGCTGCCGCGTGCGCTGCGCGCCAGCTCGGCGGCGATGCGGTGCAGGGCCGGCGCGTCGACGGCGGTGCCCGACTCGTCGTGCACCGCACGCACGGCGCCGCCGGTGTCGACCCAGGCGCTGATGCTGGCGCCGATGCGTGCGGCGTTGTTCTCCAGCGCCGAGCCCAGCGTGTCGGCGTCGCCGCTGCTCACCGCCGAGCGGAAGCCATAGTCGGCGGCCAGCACGCGCGCGCCTTGCACCAGGCCGTCGGCCTTCTGCATGAGCAGGCGGCGCCAGATGCGTTCACCGACCTCCAGCTCGTGCGACAGGTTGAAGCGCGCATTGCGTTCGATGGTCGCGCCGATGGCGGCAAAGCCCGCCAGCTGCACCAGCAGCAGCAGGCCCAGGAACAGCGTGACGATGCGTGTCGACAGCCGCTGTGTGTCGAACAGGGACGGCAGCTTCATCGCTTCAGCGGCCGGGCGCCAAGGTCACCGAAACCGTGCTGCCGGCCGGCGGCACGACCAGCGCCTGGTCCAGCGCCGGCGCGCCCGGCGGCAGGCCCGGGTGCCAGGTGCGCAACCGGTAGCTGCCGGGCGGCACGTTGTCGAGCCGCACCGTGCCGGCGGCGGCGCTGAGGCCGTAGTACGGCGTATCGACCACCACCACCCAGGCCACCATGTTGTCGTGGATGTTGCAGCCGAGCACGGCGACGCCGGGCTTGTCGAACAGCACCGGGTTCGCCGGCGTGCCGGCGTAGAGCTTCAGCTCGAAGGTCTTGGTCGGCGAAAACGAATAGACGTGGTGCCGCACCTTGTCGCGGTTCGGGAAGCTCACCTCGCTGCCCAGCGGCACCACCGAAACGCGGTGCGTGAACTGCTTGGCCGCCTGTTCGACCTCGATGCCGGGCAGCGGCTTGACGGCGGCGCGCGCCTCTTTCGATTCAAGGAACACCGCGGCATCGCCCAGCGGCTTGCCGTCGCTGCCCAGTACCGCGACATCCACGCTCGCGGCGCTGCACGGCCCGGCCAGCAGCCAGGCTGCCAGCAGCACGCCGGCAAGGCGAAGCGGGACCAGGGAAATCATGGGCAACAGCATCTCAGCACCCGGGACGGGGCGATGAGCGGATATCGGCCGGGAAGCCGCGGCAATTAAGCGCTGGCGCTGGCGGTGCCCGGCGTTCGAAGAAGAAATGCCAAATACTTTCACCGCAGAGGGGCTGAGGACGCAGAGGGCTCGCAGAGGAACCGGTCTTCTCTGCGAACCCTCTGCGCCCTCGGCGCCTCTGCGGTGAGGGTTTTGATTCTCAGGAGGCTGAAGCGCAGCCCCGCACTACTTGCCGAGAAGGCCTTTCAACTTGTCGCCCAGGCGTTGCTTCAGCTTGGCCTCGGCCTCCTTGCCCTGGCTCTGCACCTTGTCCTTCGCCAGGTCCTTGGCCAGGCTGGCGAAGTCGACCTTGTAGCCGATGGCGTTGAACGGCCCGCTCAGGTGCACCGGCAGCGTCTGGCCGCGCAAGGCCTGCAGCTCGGGCCCGCCCTGGCCTTGCAGCGTGTCGACGACGGTGGCCTTGACGACGTAGTCGAGCCGGCTGGCGCCGAGGTCGACGTCGCCGTTGCCGGTCACGCGCAGCAGCGGCGACTTGGCCAGCAGGTCGTCGTTGTGCGCCACGCCGTGGGCGATGTTGAAGCTGGCCATCATCTCGCTGAAGTCGGTGGATTCGGACTGCGAGCCGGTGCCGGTCTGATCGGCCGCCGCGCCGCTGAGCTTGGCCTTGGCCTTGCGCAGCGCCTGGGCGATGTTGAAGCCGCGCACCGCACCGTCGCGCAGCTCGACTCTTGCGCTGCCGGCCAGGGCCTTCTCCAGCGCCGAGACCGTGGCGCCTTGTGCCGTGACGTCGAGCACGACCTTGCCGCGGCCGTCGAGCGAACTCTTGCCCAGCGCATCCTTCAGCAGGGCCCCGATGTTGATGTCTGTCAGCGTCTGCTGCGCCGCCAGCCGCGGCGGCGAGCTGGCCGTCAGCGCCAGGCTGCCGGCCACGCGGCCCTGGTAGAGCTCGGCGCTGAGCGGGCTCAGATCGAGCTTGCCGCCGGCGGCGCGCAGATCGGCGCGCAGCTGGCTGGCCTTGATGCCGGCCACCTGCAGCGCGCCGACACGCAAGGAGCCGCTGGCGTTCAGCTCGCGCAAGGCCGACAGGTCCAGCGGCACTTCGGGCGCGGCAGCGCCACCGCTCTGCGCCGGTGCGCCGGCCTTGCTGCGGTAGCGGTCGGCATCGATGTGGTCGATGTTGATGTCGAAGGTGTAGGCCGCGGGTGAAAAGCGGCTCATGCCGATCTTCGCGTCGAAGCTGCTGTCGTCCAGCTTGCCGGCCAGCCGGGCCTCCAGGGTGTGCCGTTCGAGGCTGAGCTTGGCGTCGCCACTGGCGTTCAGCGCCAGCGTGCCGCCCGGGCGCTGCAGCGACAGCTTGGCGGTGATCTTCGGCGCCACGATGGTCTTCGCGTCGACGTCGAGCTGGGGCAACGACAGGCTGGCTTCGAGCGCGCCGCCGGCCAGGCGGGCGCTGATATCGGCCTGCAGCTCGCTGATGGCGTAGCGCGCCTGCGCCGGGTCCAGCATCAGCTTGGCTTTCAGGCTCAGGTCGGCATCGAGCTGCGGCGCGCCGGCCTTCACGTGGCCTTTGACGCTGGCGTCGCTGGCGACACCCGGCGCGATGTGGCCGGTCTCGATGCTGGCCTTCGTCAGTTCGAGCCGGCGGCCGTTCTGCTGGTCGTCGACGGTGACGGCGGCGTCGGTGATGCTGATGCCGGCGATGTCGAACTGCAGCGGCGCCTGGCCCGGCGCCGGCGCGGCGGCCGGTGCTTCGCCCTTCGTCTTGGCCGGCTCGAACAGGTCGTCGATGCTCGTGCGCCCGTCCTTGAAGCGCGTGATGTTGGCGTGCAGCCCGGCGACCTTGATGCGGTCGACCACCACCTGCCGGTGCAGCAGCGGCAGCACCGCCAGCGACACACGCAGCGACTGCACTGACGCGAAGACGGCGGCGTTGCCGTGCTCGGACAAGGACACCGCGCCGAGCTGCACGCCCAGGCTCGGGAAGAAGCTGAGGTGGATGTCGCCGGGAATCGCCAGCGTGCGCTGCCGGTCCTGCTGCACGCGTTCGATCAGCAGCGGCTTGTAGTCGTTCGGGTTGAAGGTGACGGCAACGACGACCGCAGCGATCACCAACAGGCCGACCACCGCGGCCAGCCCGATGAGCGTGTACTTCAGAGCTTTCGATCGCATCAATTTAGACCGGCGCCCAGCGCCCGCCGATGTTCTTCAGCAAGGTGTTCAGCGCTGTCAGGCGCTGGCTGCGCACGTTCAGCAGCGTTGTCTCCGCCGATAGTACGCTGGACTGCGCCGACACCACGTCGAGGTAGCTGACCGTGCCGGCGCGGTACTGGTTCTCGGCGATGGCCAGCGCCCGCTGCGCCGAAGCCAGGGCCTGGCGGCGCAGCTCTTCGGTGCTGCGCAGGTTGCCGGCGACGACGAGGTTGTCTTCCACCTCCTGCAGCGCCACCAGCACCGCCTGGCGGTAGGTGGCGGTGGCCTGGTCGGCGTTGGCCCGCGCCTGGTCCACCGCTGCGCTGCGTGCGCCGCCGTCGAACAGCGTGGCCGCCAACGCCGGGCCGACCGACCAGAACAGGTGCGGCGCGCTGATCAGCCCGGCCAGCGCCGAGCCGGCGTAACCGGCGCTGGCCGACAGCGTGATCGACGGGAAGAAGGCCTTCTGCGCCACGCCGATCTGTGCCTGCGCCAGCGCGACGCGGCGTTCGGCGGCGGCGATGTCGGGCCGGCGTTCGAGCAGCGTCGACGGCAGCAGCACCGGCGCTTCGGGCGCCTCGGGCAGGCGCGCGGCCACCGGCAGGCTGAAGGCGGCCGGCGCCGCGCCCACCAGCACCGCGATGGCGTGCTCGGTCTGCGCGCGGCTGGCCAGCGCGTCGCGCCACTGTGCCTGCGCGTTGGCCAGCTGCACCTCGGCCTGCGCGACGTCGGCGCCCGAGACCACGCCGGCGGTGTGCCGGCGCTGCGTCAGTTCGAGCGAACGCGCATAGGCCGCGACGGTGCGCTCCAGCACCGCCGCCTGGGCTTCGCTGCTGCGCAGCGTGAAATAGGCCTGGGCCAGCGTGGCCTGCGCCGACAGCCGCGCCGCGGCCAGATCGTCGGCACTGGCTTGCAGGCTGGCGCCGGCGCCGGCCACGGCCAGCGACAGCCGGCCCCAGAGGTCGATCTCCCAGCTGGCGTCCACCGACAGCTGCACGCTGTTGCGCACGCCGGCCTCGCTGCTGGCCGAATTGCCACGCGAAGCGGAGAGCCCGGCGCCGACGCTCGGCAGCACCGACGCCCGTGCCGAAGCCAGGCTGGCACGCGCCGAAGCCAGCTGCGCCAGCGACGACTTCAGGCTCTGGTTGTCGGCAAGCAGCCGTGTCTGCAACTCGTCGAGCACCGGGTCGTTGAACAAGGTCCACCAGGCTTCGGGGACCGTGGCCTGCGCCGCTGCCGGCTGCCAGACGCCTTGTTCCTTGAACGCGGCCGGCAGCTCGATCTTCGGCGGTGCATACGGCGGCGGCGTGGCGCAGCCGGCCAGCGCCAGGGTGCAAACAAGGGCTTGGATCTTCATGTCGGCTCTCGCACGGGGACGGCTCGGGGAACGGGGCGCCAGCGCGAGCGCAGCCGCAGCAGCGCCTGGCGCAGCCGCTCCATCAGCAGGTAGACCACCGGCGTGGTGTACAGCGTCAGCAGCTGGCTCAGGATCAGGCCACCGACGATGGAAATGCCGAGCGGCCGGCGCAGCTCGGCGCCGTCGCCGCTGCCCAGGGCCAGCGGGATGGCGCCGAAGATCGCCGCCATCGTCGTCATCAGGATCGGCCGCACGCGCAGCAGCGCGGCGCGGTGGATGGCCTGCGCGGCACCCAGCCCGGCGCGCTGGCGCGCGATGGCGAAGTCGATCATCAGGATGGCGTTCTTCTTGACGATGCCGACGAGCAGGATCACGCCGATCAACGCGATGATGGAAAACTCGGTGTCGAAGAACATCAGCCCGAGCAGCGCGCCGACGCCGGCCGACGGCAGCGTCGACAAGATCGTCACCGGGTGCACCAGGCTTTCATAGAGCATGCCCAGCACCAGGTAGATGGTGACGACGGCCGCCAGGATCAGCAGCGGCTGCGACGCCAGCGACTGCTGGAACGCGTTCGCCGTACCGGCAAACGTGCCGCGCACCGACACCGGCACGCCGAGTTCGGCCATCGCGCTGTTGATCGCGTCGGTGGCCTGCGACAAGGACACGCCCAGCGGCAGATTGAAGCTGATCGTCGACGCCGGCGAGCCGCTCTGGTGGTTCACCGACAGCGGCGTGCTGGTGGTGCTGACCTGCGCAAAGGACGCCAGCGGCACCAGCGCGCCGGCGCTGCTGGTCACGTACAGGCGCTTCAGCGTCTCCGGGCCTTGCAGGTATTCGGGCGCCAGCTCCATCACCACGCGGTACTGGTTCAGCGGGTTGTAGATGACGCCGACCTGGCGCTGGCCGAAGGCATCGTTCAGCGTCGTGTCGATGGTCGAGACGGAGATGCCGAGCCGCGCGGCGGCCTCGCGGTCGATGGTCAGCGTCGTCTGCTGGCCCTTGTCCTGCTGGTCGGTGTTGACGTCGGTCAGCTCGTCCAGCGCCGACAGCGCGTTGCGCACGCGCGGCTCCCAGGTGCGCAGGTCTTCCAGGTTGTCGGCCTGCAAGGTGAACTGGTACTGCGCGTTGGCCTGCCGGCCGCCGATGCGGATGTCTTGCACCGGCACCAGGAACAGGTTCGCACCCGGCTCGTGCGCGAGCTTGTCGCGCAGCCGCGCGACGACCTGGTCGGTCGACACCTGGCGCTCGGCCAGCGGCTTCAGCGTCAGGAAGAAGTTGGCCGAATTGCGCTGGCCGCCGCCGGTGAAGCCGTTGACGTTGTCCACCGCCGGATCGGCCTGCACGATGGCCATGAAGGTGTCCAGCCGCTGGCGCATGATCTGGAACGAACTGCCCTGGTCGGCCTGCACGCCGCCGAAGAGCTGGCCCGTGTCCTGCTGCGGGAAGAAGGTCTTCGGGATCACCGAATACAGGTGCACGTTCAGCGCCACCACCGCCACCAGCGACAGCAGGGCCACCGGCTGGTGGCGCAGCGTCCACGCCAGCGAACGCCGATAGCCGCGCAGCAGCCCGCGCTGCAGGCGGTTCATCACGCGCGCCACGCGCCCCGGCGTCGGCGGTTTCTCGGGCCGCGCTTTCAGCAGCAGCGCGGCCATCATCGGCGTCGTCGTCAGCGACACCAGCATCGACACCAGGATCGCCGCCGACAGCACCACCGCGAACTCGCGGAACAGCCGCCCGACGACGCCGCCCATCAGCAGGATCGGAATGAACACCGCCACCAGCGACAAGCTGATCGAAACCACCGTGAAGCCGATCTCGCGCGCGCCCTTCAAGGCCGCCTGCAGCGGCTTCATGCCGTGCTCGATGTGGCGCATGATGTTCTCGGACACGACGATGGCGTCGTCGACGACGAAGCCGGTGGCCACCGTCAGCGCCATCGCCGACAGGTTGTCCAGGCTGTAGCCGCACAGGTACATGACGCCGAAGGTGCCGCACAGCGACACCGGCACCGCCACCGCGGGCAGCAGCGTCGCACGCGCGCTGCGCAGGAAGGCCAGCACGACCAGGATCACCAGGCCGATGGACACGGCCAGCGCGCGCTCGACCTCGCGCAGCGAAGCGCGGATCGACGGTGTGCGGTCGCTGATGACCTTCAGGTCGATCGCCGACGGGATCGAGCCCTGCAGCCGAGGCAGGATCTCGCGCACGCGCGCCACGGTCTCGATGACGTTGGCACCCGGCTCCTTCAGCACGAAGAGCAGGATCGCCGGCCGGCCGTTGGCGATACCGTAGTTGCGCGTGTCCTGCACCGAGTCCAGCACCTCGGCCACGTCGCGCATACGCACCGCCGCGCCGTCGCGGTAGCGCAGCACCACGGCGCCGTATTCGGCCGCGCTGCGCGCCTGGTCGTTGGCGCCGATCTGCCAGCTGCGGCCGTCCTGTTCCAGCGAACCCTTGGGCCGGTTCGCGTTGGCGGCGGCGATGGCGCTGCGCACGCTGTCCAGCGCGATGCCGTTGGCGGCCAGCTTGTCGGGGTTCAGCTCCACGCGCACGGCCGGCAGCGCGCCGCCGCCGACGTTGACCTGGCCGACGCCTTCCACCTGCGACAGCCGCTGCGCGAGCACCGTCGACGCGGCGTCGTACATCTGGCCGCGCGTCAGCGTCGCCGAGGTCAGCGCCAGGATCATGATCGGCGCATCCGACGGGTTCACCTTGCGGTAGCTCGGGTTGCTGGGCATGCCGCTGGGCAGCAGCGTGCGCGACGCGTTGATGGCCGCCTGCACGTCGCGCGCGGCGCCGTCGATGTCGCGGCTCAGGTCGAACTGCAGCGTGACGCTGCTGGAGCCCAGCGACGAACGCGACGTGATCTCGGTGACGCCGGCGATGCTGCCCAGCACCCGCTCCAGCGGCGTGGCCACCGTCGCGGCCATGGTCTCGGGGCTGGCGCCGGGCAGCGACGCGCTGACCGAGATGGTCGGAAAGTCGACCTGCGGCAGCGAAGCGATCGGCAGCAGCTGGAAGCCCAGCAGCCCGGCCAGCGCCAGGCCGATGGTGATCAGCGTCGTGGCCACCGGCCGCGCGATGAAGGGCGCCGAGATGTTCATGCCGGCAGCACCGCGCGGCGTGCGCGCCGGTCTTGCCAGCGCTGCGCCAGGCCGGCGAAACCGAGGTAGATGACCGGCGTGGTGAACAGCGTCAGCAGCTGGCTGACGATGAGGCCGCCGACCATGGTCACGCCCAGCGGGTGGCGAAGTTCGTGGCCGACGCCGGTGCCCAGCATCAGCGGCAGCGCGCCCAGCAGCGCCGCGAAGGTCGTCATCAAAATCGGCCGGAAGCGCAGCAGGCAGGCCTGGTGGATGGCGGCGCGCGGCGCCATGCCTTGTTCACGCTCGGCGTCGAGCGCGAAGTCGATCATCATGATCGCGTTCTTCTTCACGATGCCGATCAGCAGCACGATGCCGATGATGGCGACCACGCCGAGCTCCTGCCCGGCCACCAGCAGCGCCAGCAGCGCGCCCAGGCCGGCCGACGGCAGCGTCGACAGGATCGTCAGCGGGTGGATGTAGCTTTCGTACAGCACGCCGAGCACGATGTACATCGTGACCACCGCGGCCAGGATCAGCAGCAGCGTGCTCGTCAGCGAATTGCGGAAGGCTTCGGCCGCACCCTGGAAGCTGGTCTCCACGCTGGCCGGCATGTCGAGCTTGGCCTCTTCGGCCTTGATCGCGTCGACCGCTTCGCCCAGCGACACACCGCTGGGCAGGTTGAACGACACCGTTGCCGACGGGAACTGCGCGACGTGGTTGATGGCCAGCGCCGCCGGCCGTTCGACCCAGCTCGCCACCGCCGCCAACGGCACCTGCTGCGTGCTGGTGGTGGTGGCGCCGGTGCCGCTGGTGTTCGTTACCGAGCCGGGCACGTACAGGCTTTGCAGCGCGCCCATGCCGCGGCGGAACTCGGGCGCCGATTCGAGCACCACGCGGTACTGGCTGGACTGGGTGTAGATGGTCGAGATCAGGCGCTGGCCGAAGGCGTTGTACAGGGCGGTGTCGATGGCCGCGACGGTGACGCCCAGGCGCCCCGCGGCTTCGCGGTCGATCTGCAGATAGGCCTGCAGCCCGGCGTCCTGCAGATCCGTGGCCACGTCGGCCAGCTGCGGCAGCGCCTTCAGGCGTTCGATCAGCGCCGTCGTCGCCTTCGACAGGTCGGCGCTGTCGGGCGACGACAGCAGGAACTGGTACTGCGTCTTCGACACCCGGTCTTCGATCGTCAGATCCTGCACCGGCTGCATGTAGGCGCGCATGCCGGGCACGTGCGACGCGCGTTCGTCCAGACGGCGGATCAGCGCGGCGGCCGCCAGGTCGCGCTGCGCCAGCGGCTTCAACGTGATCTGCATGCGGCCGGTGTTCAGCGTCGGGTTGGCGCCGTCGACGCCGATGAAGGACGCGATGTGCTCGACCGCCGGGTCGGCCAGCAGTGCCTGCGCCAGCTGCTGCTGGCCTTCGGACATGGCGTCGAACGAGGTCGTCTGCGGGCCTTCGGTGATGACCTGGATCAGCCCCGTGTCCTGCACCGGGAAGAAACCCTTCGGCACCACCAGGTACAGCAAACCGGTGGCGGCCAGCGTGAGCACGAAGACGAGCAAGGTCGCGGCCGCATGGTCCAGCACCCAGTCGAGCCAGCGGCCGTAGCCGGCGATCAGGCGCTCGAAGCTGCGTGCGCTCCACGCGCCCAGCCGCGTGTGCTTGCGTTCGCGTTCCGGGCGCAGCAGCCGGGCGCTCATCATCGGCGTCAGCGTCAGCGAGACGAAGGCCGAGATCAGGATCGCCACCGCCAGCGTGATCGCGAATTCGTGGAACAGCCGGCCGACGACGTCGCCCATGAACAGCAGCGGGATCAGCACCGCGATCAGCGACACCGTCAGCGAGATGATCGTGAAGCCGATCTGCTTGCTGCCTTTCAGCGCCGCTTCCATCGGTGTCATGGCGGTCGAGGCGATGTTTTGGCTTCGGCCGGGCGCTGACGCGCCCTTAACTTGACCTTCGGCCAAGTTAGCCTGCGCCGAAACATTTCCCGGCACCTCTTCGAGGTGCCGGGAAATGTTTTCGATCATCACGATCGCGTCGTCGACGACGAAGCCGGTCGAGATGGTCAGCGCCATCAGCGTCAGGTTGTTGATCGAGAAGCCGGCCAGGTACATCACGCCGAAAGTGCCCACCAGCGACAACGGCACCGCGACGCTCGGGATGACGGTGGCGCTGGCGCTGCGCAGGAACAGGAAGATCACCATCACGACCAGCGCCACGGCGAGCAGCAGCTCGAACTCGGTGTCGTCGACCGACGCGCGGATCGTCGTCGTGCGGTCGGCGATGACCTGCACGTCCACCGACGCCGGCAGCGTGGCCTGCAGCTTGGGCAGCAGCGCCTTCACGCGGTCGACGGTCTGGATGACGTTGGCGCCGGGCTGGCGCTGCACGTTCAGGATGACGCCTGGCGTCTTGTCGGCCCAAGCGGCCAGGCGCAGGTTCTCGGCGTCGTCGACGATCACCGCCACGTCGCGCAGCCGCAGCGGGTTGCCGTTCTTCCACGCCACCACCAGGTTCTGGTACTCGGCGGCGGTCTTCAGCTGGTCGTTGGCGTCTATCGTCGACGCGCGCTGCGCGCCGTCGAAGCTGCCCTTGGCCTGGTTCACGTTGGCCGCGGCGATGGCCGAACGCACGTCGTCCATAGACAGGCCCAGCGACGCCAGCGCCGTCGGGTTGGCCTGGATGCGCACGGCAGGACGCCGCCCGCCGGCGATGCTGACCAGGCCCACGCCTTCCACCTGCGACAGCTTCGGCGCCAGGCGGTTTTCGGCCAGGTCGTGCACCTTGATGACTTGCAGCGACGGCGAGGTCACCGCGATCGTCAGCACCGGCGCGTCGGCCGGGTTGACCTTGCTGTACACCGGCGGCATCGGCAGGTCGCTGGGCAGCAGGTTGCTGCCGGCGTTGATGGCGGCCTGCACTTCCTGTTCGGCCACGTCCAGCGCCAGGCCGAGCGAAAAGCGCAGCGTGATCACCGACGCGCCGCCCGAGCTGGACGATGTCATCTGGCTCAGGCCCGGCATCTGGCCGAACTGGCGTTCCAGCGGCGCGGTCACGGTGGTCGAGATGACATCCGGGCTGGCGCCCGGATACAGCGTCGTGACCTCGATCGTCGGGTAGTCGACCTCGGGCAGCGCCGACAGCGGCAGCAGCCGGTAGGCCAGCAGGCCGGCCAGCAGGATCGCCAGCATCAGCAGCGAAGTCGCCACCGGCCGCTCGATGAACAGACGCGACGGGTTCATCAGGGCCGGGCCGAACTGGCGCCGCTGGCCGCGCGCGCGGCGCGCAGCTTGTCGATGTAGGCGCGGCGCTCTTCAGGCGGCATCGCGGCCAGCTTCTCGCGCAGTTCGGGCGAGATCTGCGGCCGTTCGCCCGAGCCCCCGGACGCACCGAAAGCGCCGGCCGAGCCCGATGCCCCCGATGCGCCGGAGGCCGCACCCGAAGCCGCACCGCCGCGCTGGCGCCGCCCGCCGCCCGCCGGCGCATTCGCGCCCTGGCGCTTGGCCGGGTCGGCGGCGATGACCTCGACCTTGGCGCCGTCGCGCAGCCGGTCGACGCCGTCGATGACGATGCGCGTGCCTTCTTCGAGCGCGCCGGTCACTTCGGTCCAGTCGCCGTCGGTGGCGCCGGGCACGACGTTGCGCACCGCCACGCTGTTGTCGGCATTGACGACGTAGACGTAGAAGCCCTGCGCACCGCGCAGCAGCGCCGCCTGCGGCACGGCGAGCGCGTCCTTGATGGTGTCTATACGCAGCCGCACGCTGACCGATTGGTTCGGGTACAGCGCGTCGTCGGTGTTCGGGAACAAGGCCTTCAGCCGAACGCTGTCGGTGCTGGTGTCGATGGCGTTGTCCAGGCTCGCCACGCGGCCCACGGCCAGCCGCGTCTTGCCGCTGCGGTCCCAGGCTTCGACCGGCAGCATCTCGCCGCTGCGCAGCTGCGCCGTGACCTGGCCGATGTTGGCCGACGGCACCGAGAACACCAGCGCGATCGGCCGCGTCTGCGCGATGACGACAAGGCCGTTCGTGTCCGACGGGTTGACCACGTTGCCCAGGTCGGCCTGCTTCAGGCCGGCGCGGCCGGCGATCGGCGCCGTGACGCGCGTGTACGACAGCTGCAGCCGGGCGCTGTCGACGTTCGCCTGGTCGGCGCGCAGCGTGCCTTCGAGCTGGCGTACCAGCGCCTGCTGCGTGTCCAGTATCTGCTTGGCGACGGCGTCCTGCTTGAACAGGTCCTGGTAGCGCAGCAGGTCGACCTTGGCGTTGTCGAGCTGCGCCTTGTCGCGCGCCAGCGTGCCTTCGGCCTGCGCCAGCGTGGCCTGGAAGGCGCGCGGGTCGATCTGCGCCAGCCACTGGCCGGCACGCACCATCTCGCCTTCCTTGAAGTTCAGCGACTGCAGCACGCCGCTGACCTGCGCCCGCACCGTCGCCGTGTTCGCCGCGGTCAGCGTGCCGATGGCCATGACGCTGACGCGCAGATCCTGCCGGCGCACCGTCTGCACCGACACCGGCTGCACGCGGCTCGCGCCGCCGAAACGCCGGTTGCCGCCACCACCCGCCGCCGCCGAGGCGCCGGATGCCGCCGGGCCTGCCGCAGCCACGCCGCCCATGAGCTTGTCGCGGCCGAACCAGGCGGCGGTGCCGATCAGCACCAGCAGCGCCGCCAGCACGTACCAGCCGGTGTGCCCGCGCCGCGGTCGAATCGGGGCGGGGCGGGGTTCGGCCGGCGGCGGTGCGTCAGGTGGGTTCATCGGTGGCGTTCCGGCGGAAAAGTAGGCAAGCGTAACCAGCGTCGATTGACGCTCCCCGACATAGGGGTGAAGTTGTGTAAAGCGGCGCGGCGGTGCCGCCGCACGCTTATCCGGCGGCTGCTGCCGCGATGACGCCGCCGCCGAGGCAGATGTCGCCGTCGTAGAGCACGGCGCTCTGGCCCGGCGTCACGGCCCACTGCGGCTGTTCGAAATCGAGCGCGAAGCCGTGCGCGTCCAGGTCGAGCCGGCAGGCTGCATCGGCCTGGCGGTAGCGCGTCTTGGCCGCCAGCGGGCCGGCCGGCGGCGGCGTGCCGGCGACCCAGCTGCAGTCGGCAGCGGCCAGCGCCTTCGACAGCAGCCACGGGTGTTCGTGGCCTTGCACGACGCGCAGCACGTTGCTGTCGAGTTCCTTGCGTGCCACGTACCAGGGTTCGTGTTCGCCGCCGCCGGACTTGACGCCGCCGATGCCCAGGCCCTGGCGCTGGCCGAGCGTGTAGAAGCTCAGGCCGACATGGCGGCCGACCTCGCGGCCGCGTGCGTCGAGCATCGGGCCGGGCGCTGCCTTCAGGTAGCGGTTCAGGAACTCGCGGAACGGCCGTTCGCCGATGAAGCAGATGCCGGTCGAGTCCTTCTTCTTCGCATTCGGCAGGCCGATCTGTTCGGCAATGCGGCGCACCTCGGTCTTCTTCAGCTCGCCCACCGGGAACAGCGTCTTCGCCAGCTGCGCCTGGCTCAGCCGGTGCAGGAAGTAGCTCTGGTCCTTGGCCGGGTCCAGGCCTTTGAGCAGCTCGAAGCGGGCGTCGACCTCGCGAACCCGCGCGTAGTGCCCGGTGGCGATTTTCTCGGCGCCCAGCCGCAGCGCGTGGTCGAGGAAGGCCTTGAACTTGATCTCGGCGTTGCACAGCACGTCGGGGTTCGGCGTGCGGCCGGCCTGGTATTCGCGCAGGAACTCGGCGAAGACGCGGTCCTTGTACTCGGCGGCGAAGTTGACGTGTTCGAGCTCGATGCCGATGACGTCGGCCACCGCCGCGGCGTCGATGAAGTCGACCTTGGACGAGCAGTACTCGTCATCGTCGTCGTCTTCCCAGTTCTTCATGAAGATGCCGACGACGTCGTAGCCCTGCTCTTTCAACAGCCATGCGCTGACCGCGGAGTCGACGCCGCCGCTCAAGCCCACCACGACGCGCCGCTTGGATACCATGGGGCGAATTATCCCAGTCGCCGCCGGGCCGCCCCAAGGCGACGACGCCCCCTTGGGGGGCCGATGCCGAAGGCATCTTGGGGGCACAAAGGAGACAAAGACATGACGATCGACCGCCGTACCGTGCTGGCCGCTTCGGCGCTGGCTTTGCATCCACGCGCCTTCGCGCAGGCCGGCTGGCCGAAGCAGTCGATCCGCTTCGTCGTGCCCTTCGCGCCCGGCGGCACCTCGGAGATCGTGGCCCGCACGGTGGCCGCTGAGCTGAGCAAGCAGCTCGGCCAGACCGTCTTCGTCGACAACAAGGGCGGTGGCGGCGGCATCCCGGCGATGACCGACGTGGCCAAGTCGGCACCCGACGGCTACACCATCATCCTCGGCCATGTCGGCTCGCTGGCGGTGAACCCGATCATCTTTCCGAACCAGCCCTTCGACGTGAACAAGGACTTCATGCCGGTCACGCTGCTGGCCAAGGTGCCGAACCTGTTCGTCATCCACCCCGACGTGCCGGCGACGAACTTCAAGGCGTTCGTCGCCTACGTGAAGAAGAACCCGGGCAAGCTGAACTACGGCACCGCCGGCAACGCCAGCGCCGGCCATCTGGCTATGGAGTACCTGAAGCTGGTGACGGGCATGTTCATCACCCACATCCCGTACCGCGGCACCGGCCCGATGCTGACCGACCTGCTGGCCGGCCGCACGCAGGCCAGCTCGGCCGGCCTGCCGGCGCTGCTGCCGCAGATCAAGGCGGGCAAGCTGCGCGCCATTGCCGTCGGCACCAGCCAGCGCCTGCCGGCCCTGCCGGACGTGCCGACGGTCGTCGAGATGGGCTACAAGGACTTCGAGACCTCGCAGTGGTACGGCATCCTGGCGCCGGCCGGCACGCCGCTGGAGATCGTCAAGCGGCTGCAGGAAGAGTCGCTGAAGGCGCTGAAGTCGAACTCGGTCACCGAGCGCTTCGCCAGCGACAGCGCGGTCGGCGGCGGCGGCCCGCCGGCGGAGTTCGCGGCCTTCATTGGCAAGCAGCAGCAAATCTGGAAAGAGATCGTCTTGCGCGCCGGCATCAAGCCGGATTGAGCCGGCGCCTTTCGCTCAAGAGCCAGGCTTGGGCAATGTCGTGCTCGGTGCGAACTTCAGGCCGAGCAACGCAGCCGTCTGCTGGCCGCCGCCATCAACGACACGGCTGCGGCCAAGACGGAACTCCAGCCACATGTTTTCGCCTACCTTGTGGTCGACGCCCAGCGCGTATTTGAAGGCAGCATTCGACAGTGTCGGACTGTCGGCCTTGGCGTTGCTGATCTCGGCGATGGCGTAGGTGTCGCGATCATTGCCGTATCCCAGCGTGTAGCGCACAGCGGCCAGAGTCGACGTACGGTACTGCGGCGTCGCGGCTAGCGTTGTCAAGTCGACCTCGTGGCTGACGCGGCGCAAAGTCAGGTTGAGCAGACCATCGTTGCCGGCCCCGACGGCACCGGACAAGGTGATGTGCCGCGCCAGCGTCAGCCGCGCGGCATCGGCCGCGGGCGAGCGGATCCAGCCCTGCCCGGCAGTTAGCGCGATCTGCGAGGCGTTCCACTTCGCCTTGGCCTTCTTCACCGCCGCTTCAATGCAATCGCCGGCGACCTTCGCGTCGAGTGCGAGCGCTTCCTTGATGCTCAACGTGCCTTGCAGCACGCCGCGCAAGGCCTGCTGTTCCTTCGCGTTCAGCGAATGACCGAGTTCGACACGCTTGGCAGCCATCGCCGCCAGGATCTGGTCACCGGATTGCGCGCTCCGGCATCCGGCGGCCTTGAATGCGTTCACCGAAGCGACCACCGGATCTTCGTCCGGGTCGAGGTAGTAGGAAAGGTGGACCGCGATCGCGTCTTGGCGATAGTCGACACCTGAGATGGCCTGGATGTTCTGGGCGTAGCTGAACGTCGTGGCGCCCCACAGGCGTTTCGTGGTGTTGCCGGGTGCAGTGTAGTCGGCGAGCGATACGGCCATGCCGTCGACGCCGGAGCGTGCCGGCGTAAAGGAGATGCCGAACCCGGCCTTCGCCTTGTCGCTGCTGGCGGAACTCAGCGCGACGATCAGATCCTTCGGTGTCTGCACGGTCGTGATCGCGCTGGACGACAGGCCGAGGACGTCCCCGGCCGAGACCACCCCCGCGTCGATGTTGGCGAGGAAGTCGGAGATGTTGCCTTTGGGGTCGCCCTCCGCGGCCAGCGCGGAGATCGAGGCGCAAGCGACGCCGGCGATCATCAGGATGAGGTTGCGCATCTTGAACTCCGTTGTCGGCGTCAGCGAACGATGAGGCGGAAGATCTGGAAGTCCTGCTCCGACTTCTGACCCGCCGCGACGCTGCCCTGCGCGGTGGCAACCGTGATCCCACCGATCGTCACCTTGCTGCGATAGGTGGTGCCGAACACATCCAGGTGCATTGCGTTGACCACCACGACGCAGTCATAGTCGCCCGGCGGCAACGTTGTCGTTGCGTTGAGCACCTTGCCGCTGCCGTCCGGATAGAAGAAGTGCGTGCCGTCGGAGAGTGAGAGCGCGATGGTGACGTTGGCCTGGCCGGCGTCACCCAGCGTCACTTCGACCTGGGGTCCCTTGACGGTTAGCGCGCCCTCGACGGTGTCAAGGTTCTTGAGTTCGATCTGCATTGCACGCCTCCGCGCCGATCGACCAGTGGTCGGGATGGCCACCGTGTTCGTGTCGCTGACGTGCAATGTCTTGCGATGCGGTCCAGGCCGCATCCGCAGGCGTGTGTAAGGAAAGGTCAGTGCCGCTGTGTGCTCAACACGTCAGCATCTGCGACCGGCTGCGGATCAGCTCGCGGGCCCGCGTCAGCGCGTAGCTGATGGCTTCGTCGGGCGAGCGCCAGCGGTAGCCGCAGGCCAGGCTGTCGTCGCGGAAGGCTTCGCGGTTCTTGCCGACGGCGCCACGGACGCGGTTCACGACCACGGCGGCGATGTAGCCGTCGCCGCGTGGCGCTTCGAGTGCGCCGACATAGATGCAGTACTCGCCTTCGTGGGTTTCTTCAAAGCGCATGGTCCGGACCTCTGGGTGCTGTGCCGGGGGCTCGTGACCCCCTTTGGAGGCCGCGATGATGGGGGAGGCCGGCGCCTCCATCCATCCCCCTCGGGAGGGAACCCCTTCGGGTGGGCGCGCCCGCATGGCGGGCATGTACGCGCGTGGGATGATGGCCGCTCTGCATCCCAACGGGCGCCAACGCATGAGCATCGACCCCACCCTGCCGCCGGCCTACCTGCGCCAACCCACGCTGTGTGGCGACAGCGTCGTCTTCGTCAGCGACGACGACCTCTGGCGCGCCAGCGTTGCCGGCGGCAGCGCGCAGCGCCTGACCGCCGGTCTCGGCGAGCCGGCCACCCCCTGTTTGTCGCCCGACGGCCGCTGGCTGGCCTTCATCGGCCGCGACGAACAGCATGGCGAGGTCTGGCTGATGCCCGCCGCCGGCGGCGCCGCGCGGCGCCTCACCTGGCTCGGCGCCGACGCGGCGGTGCGCGGCTGGACGCCCGACGGCCGCATCGTCTTCTGCACCAATCACGGCCAGCCCTTCTTCCGCAACTGGCATGCCTTCACGATCGGCGTCGACGGCGGCGTGCCGCAGAAGATCGAACTCGGCCAGATCAACCACCTCGCGTTCGGCCCCGACGGCAAGCGCGTCATCGGCCGCAACACCGGCGACCCGGCGCGCTGGAAGCGCTACAAGGGTGGCACCGCCGGCCATCTGTGGATCGACGCCGAAGGCCGCGGCGAATTCCGCCGCATGACCGAGCTGAAGGGCAACATCACGAGCCCGATGTGGCTGGCCGGCCGCGTCTGGTTCCTGAGCGACTTCGAAGGCGTCGGCAACCTGTACTCATGCCGGCCCGACGGCGGCGGCCTGGCGCGCCACACCGACCACGCCGAGCACTACGCGCGCCACGCGCAGAGCGACGGCCGGCGCATCGTCTACCAGTGCGGCGCCGAGCTCTGGCTGTTCGACCCGGCCAGCGACAGCACGCGCCAGCTCGACATCAGCGTGCCGTCGGCGCGCACGCAGGCGCAGCGCAAGTTCGTGCCGGCGCAGGAAAACCTGCACGGCGTGGCGCTGCACCCGGCCGGCCACAGCGTGGTGCTGGAAGCGCGCGGCAAGCTGTTCAGCTTCGCGCTGTGGGAAGGCGCGGTGCGCCAGCTCGGCGCGGCCGACGGCGCCCGCCAGCGCTTCGGCCAGTGGCTGGCCGACGGGCGCACGCAGGTGGCCGTCAGCGATGCGTCGGGCGAAGAGCAGGTCGTCGTCTTCGACGGTGCCGCCACGCGCACGCTGCCGTGGGACATCGGCCGCGCCACCGACTTGCGCGCCGCGCCGGTGGGCGCGCGCATCGCCATCGCCAACCACCGCAACGAACTGCTCATCGGCGACCTCGAGACCGGCACGCTGCAGCGCGCCGACCACAGCGAAGCCGGCCGCATCAAGGACCTGGCCTGGTCGCCCGACGGCTCCTTCCTGGCCTATGGCTACGACACCGGCCCGCGGCACACGGCGATCAAGCTGCTGGACACGGCCAGCGGCCAGGGCACGCTGGTCACGCAGCCCGAGTTCCGCGACTGGAGCCCGTCGTTCGACCCCGAAGGCCGCTACCTGTACTTCCTGTCGCTGCGCACCTACGACCCGGTGTACGACAGCGTGCAGTTCGAGCTGAGCTTCCCGCGGGCGGCGCGGCCCTACCTGATCGCCTTGCAGGCCGGCGGCAAGCCGCCGTTCGACCCGGCGCCGAAGGGCATGAAGCCCGAAGAACGCAGCGGCGGCGCGGCCGCGGCCGAAGCCAAGCCGGCGTTCAAGATCGAGCTCGACGGCATCGCACGCCGCGTTGCCGCCTTCCCGGTGGCCGAAGGCCGCTTCGGCCAGATCGCCGGCGTGGCTGGCGGCAAGGTCGTGTGGACGGTGCTGCCGATACCCGGCGCGCACGGCCGCGGCGGCCACAAGGAATCACCGGGCAAGCTGGAGATCTTCGACTTCGCCACCAGCCTGGCCAGCACGCTGATGGACAAGGCCGACCACTTCACGCTGGCCGCCGACCACCACACGCTGCTGGTGCGCGAAGGCCAGCACCTGCGCGCGCTGGCCGCGACCCCGCGCGAAGACAAGGGCGGTGCCGATGGCGACGAGCGGCCGTCGCGCAAGAGCGGCTGGCTCGACCTGGGCCGCGTGCGCATCGCGGTCGAGCCGCGGCTCGAATGGCGGCAGATGCTGCGCGAGGTCTGGCGCCTGCAGCGCGACCACTTCTGGGTCGAAGACATGTCGGGCATCGACTGGGCCGCGGTCTGGCGCCGCTACGAGCCGCTGCTGCCGCGCGTGGCCACGCGCGGCGAGCTGTCCGACCTGGTCTGGGAGCTGCAAGGCGAGCTCGGCACCTCGCACGCTTATGAGATGGGCGGCGACCACCGCAAGCCGCCGGCCGTGGCGCTGGGCTTCCTGGCCGCCGACCTGCGCCCCGCCGCGCAAGGCTACGAGATCCAGCGCATCGTGCAAGGCGACGCCTGGGACGCCGCGGCCGACTCGCCGCTGAACGCCGTCGGCGTGGAAGCCAAGGTCGGCGAACGCATCGTCGCCGTCGGCGGCCAGCCGGTGTCGGCCGGGCAGCCGCCGGAGTCGCTGCTGGTGCACCACGCCGGCGCCAAGGTCGGGCTGACGCTCGCCGATGGTGAATCGACGCGCGACGTGCTCGTCACCCTGCTCGCCGACGAAACCCCGGCGCGCTACCGCGAATGGGTCGAGAAGAACCGCACCTGGGTGCACGAACAAAGCGGCGGCAAGGTCGGCTACTTCCACCTGCCGGACATGATGTCGGCCGGCTTCGCCGAGTTCCACCGCTACTTCGGCACCGAATGCGACCGCGACGGCCTCATCGTCGACCTGCGCTACAACCGCGGCGGCCATGTCTCGTCGCTGCTGCTCGAAAAGGTGGCGCGCCGGCGCATCGCCTGGAACCGCATGCGCTGGGGCCAGCCGGAGCCCTACCCCGAAGCCGCCGTCACCGGCCCGGTGGTGGCGTTGACGAATGAACACGCCGGCTCCGACGGCGACATCTTCTCGCATGGCTTCAAGCTGATGGGCATCGGCCCGCTGGTGGGCACGCGCACCTGGGGCGGCGTCATCGGCATCTGGCCGCGGCACGCGCTGATCGACGGCAGCACGACGACGCAGCCCGAGTATTCGTTCTGGTTCAAGGACGTCGGCTGGGGTGTCGAGAACTACGGCACCGACCCGACCATCGAGGTCGACAACGCGCCGCAAGACCGCGCCGCCGGCCGCGACCGCCAGCTCGAAACGGCGCTGGCCACGACGCTGGAAGCGATCGCGCGCGATGGCGTTTCGCGTCCCGACTTCGGCCCGCGGCCGAATCTGGCGGCGCCGCCGCTACCGCCAAGAACGAACGCCCGGTAAGGGCCGGGCCAGGCCTCGCTTTTGCTTCGTGAGGGTCGGCGACAATGCCGACCCTCACGCCATGCACCAAAACGAAATTCAAGCCATCGAAGTCCGCGAAAGCACCGTCCACGGCCAAGGTGCTTTCGCCGCCCAACCCCTGACACGCGGCCGCGAAATCGGCGAATACGGCGGCCGCCGCTACGCCCCCGGCGAGGCCGCCGAGCGCGACTGGGACAACGAGCTGACCTATGTCTTCGGCCTGTCCGACGGCAGCATCATCGACGGCAGCGAAGGCGGCAATGCAACGCGCCACCTGAACCATTCCTGTGCGCCGAACTGTCAGGCCTACGAAGTGACCGAAGAAGACGGCAACGTGCGCGTCGTCATCGAGGCACGGCGCCGCATCCGCGTCGGCGAAGAGCTGTTCATCGACTACGCGCTCGACATCGGCGACAGCGATCCGGCGGAGTTTCCGTGCCGCTGCGGCGCGCCGAAATGCCGCGGCACGATGGCGGCACCCGCCGGCGGCTGAACGCTGCGGGAATAAAGCGCCGGCAGCGCCGGTATGGCATGGGACCTGGATCAAAGGAGCCCATGCATGGAACGCCGTGACTTCCTGGCCCTTGCCGCCGTCGGCGGCGGTGCCGTCTCCAGCGCCGGCCTGGCCGGCTGTGCCAACCCGGCTGCCGGCCGCAAGGACTTCTACTTCGTCCAGCTGTCCGACACGCACTGGGGCTACCGCGGGCCCGACAACCCCGACGCCGCGTTGACGCTGGGCAAGGCCGTGGCGGCCGTCAACGCGTTGGCCGAGCCGCCCGACTTCATCGTCTTCACCGGCGACCTGACCCACACCACCGACGACCCCGTCGAGCGCCGGCGCCGGCTGGCCGAGTTCAAGTCCATCGTCGCCGATCTGAAGGTCAAGACCGTGCGCTTCCTGCCCGGCGAGCACGACGCGTCGCTCGACGGTGGCGCGGCGTTCAAGGAATCCTTCGGCGACACGCACTACGTCTTCGACCACGGCGGCGTGCACTTCATCGCGCTCGACAACGTCTCCGATCCCGGCGCCCGCATCGGCGACGCGCAGCTGCAGTGGCTGCAGGCCGACCTGGCCGCGCGCGAGCGCGGTGCACCCATCGTCGTGCTGACGCACCGGCCGCTGTTCGACCTGGCGCCGAAGTGGGACTGGGCCACGCGCGACGGCGCACGGGCGGTCGAGCTGCTGATGCCGTTCCAGAACGTCACCGTGTTCTACGGCCACATCCACCAGGAACACCACCGCATGACGGGCCACATCGCGCACCACTCGGCCAAATCGCTGGTCTTCGCGCTGCCGGCACCGGGCTCGCAGGACAAGCGCACGCCGCTGCCCTGGGACGCGGCGCTGCCGTACAAGGGCCTGGGCTGGCGCGAGATCGAAGCCCAGGCGCAGGGCGCGGCGTTCAAGCTGACCGAGTTCCCGGTGCAGCGCGCATGAGATCGCCGGCCAGGCGCCGCTGGCTCGTGGGCGTGGTCGTGACGGGTGCTGCTGCGCTGGTGGCGCGCGTGGCGGTGGCGCAGTCGCCGCGCGTGATCGAGGTCGTCGCCCGGCGCTTCGCCTTCGCGCCGGCCGAGATCCCGCTGAAAGCCGGCGAGCGCGTCGTGCTGGCCGTGCGCTCGCTGGACTTCATGCACGGCTTCAGCGTGCCCGATCTCGGCCTGCGCGCCGACCTGCTGCCCGGCCAGGTAACGCGCATCGAGCTGCCGCCGCAGCGCGCCGGTACGATCGATTTCCTGTGCGACAACTTCTGCGGCGACGGCCACGAGCAGATGCACGGCCGTTTGCTGGTCAGCCCATAGCAAGGCGCCATGAGCGAAGCACGCAGCTTCGAGGCAGCGGTGCTGCCGAACCTGGACGCGGCCTACAACCTGGCCCGCTGGCTGCTGCGCGACGAGGCCGCGGCCGAAGACGTGGTGCAGGAGGCGGCGCTGCGCGCGCTGCGCTACTTCCACGCGCTGCGCGACGGCGACGCGCGGCCGTGGTTCCTGGGCATCGTGCGCAACGCCTGCTTCAGCCACCTCGAGGAAAGGCGCGGCCGGCGCGAGCAGCTGGGGCTGGAAGACGACGCGATGGATGCCTTGCAGCTGGCGGCCGGCGGGGTGGCGCCGGACCTGGCCACGCAGCTCGGCCAGCGCCGCGAACGGGCGCTGGTCGACGCCGCGATCCGCGCGCTGGCGCCGCCGCTGCGCGAGGTGATCGTGCTGCGCGAGATCGAAGGCCTGGCCTATGCCGAGATCGCCGCGATCGCATCGGTGCCCATCGGCACCGTGATGTCGCGCCTGTCGCGAGCACGCAGCCGGCTCAAGGCCGTGCTGTCGCAGGCCGGCGTGGACGATTGAGAACCGAGCCATGAACGACGAAGAACTGTCCGCCTTGATCCACCAGCACGCGACGCGCTACGAAGCCGGCGAGCGGCTGCGCGCCGGCGTGCGTACGCAGATCGCGTTGCAGGCGGCCGCACGGGCCGGCAACGGCACGGCCGCTGCGCCGCGGCGCTGGGCCGGCTTCGGCTGGCGCGGCGTGACCGCCGGCTTTGCGGCGGGCGTCGCGCTGGGTGCGATGCTGGTGTTCGCCCTGGGCGGCAGCGTGCCGCCGTTCGGCGCGCAGGACTCGCTGCAGGCCGAGCTGGTGGCGGCACACGTCCGCGCGCTGAAGACCGGGCCGCTGGTGGACGTGGCCTCCAGCGACCGCCACACCGTCAAGCCGTGGTTCCAGGGCCGGCTGGACTTCGCGCCGACCGTGATCGACCTCGCGGCCGACGGCTTCCCGTTGCTCGGCGGCCGCGTGGCCCAGGTCGCCGGCGCACCGGTGGCGGCGCTGGCCTACGCCCACAACCGGCACATCCTGAACGTCTTCGTCTGGCCCGCCGGGCGCGAGCAGGCGGCGCAGCGCACGCAGCGCAAGGGCTTCAACCTGCTGCACTGGAGCGACGGCGCGATGCAGGTCTGGGTGGTCTCCGACATCGAAGGCGCCGACCTCGAACGCTTCGGCCAAGCCTGGCGGGCCGCCGGCGCGGCCAGGCCGTGAACGCGGCGATCCCCTAAACTGCCGGGAATGAACCGAACGGTACGTTCTGCCGAAAAGGCCGCCGAGAAGCCCGCCGCGAAGACCAAGCCGCGCACCAACGACCCCGAGCGCACGATGGCCGACATCATCGATGTCGCCACGCACGAGTTCAGCGAGAAGGGGCTGGCCGGGGCCCGCATCGACGTCATCGCCGAAGCCATGCGCACCAGCAAGCGCATGATCTACTACTACTTCGGCAGCAAGGAAGGCCTGTACATCGCGGTGCTCGAAGAGGCCTACCGGCGCATCCGCGCGATCGAGGCCGACCTGCACCTGGACGACCTGGCACCCGAAGACGCGTTGCGCCGGCTGGTCGGCTTCACGGTCGACTACCAGCTCGCCAACCCCGACTTCATCCGCCTGGTGATGACGGAGAACATCCACCGCGGCGAGTACCTCGCGCAGAGCAAGACCATCCACAAGCTCAACGTGCCGGCGATCGAAGGCCTGCGCAAGGTCTACGAACGCGGCGTCGCGAACGGCGTCTTCCGCAGCGGCGTCGACGCGATCGACCTGCACATGTCGATCAGCGCGTTGAGCTTCTTCAACACCGCCAACCGGCACACCTTCAGCCTGATCTTCAAGCGCGACTTCGACACGCCGGCCGCCATCGTCGCGCGCCGCGACAGCATCATCGAGATGGTCGTCCGCTTCGTCAGGAAGTGAAGTAGGGGCCACCGGCGAAGAAGGCCTTCACCGCAGAGGCGCAGAGGGCACAGAGGTTTCGCAGAGGTACATCGGGTCTTCTCCGCGACCCTTCCGCGTTCTCAGTGTCTCTGCGGTGAAGGAGTTCCTCTTCGCATGCGCGCAAGGCGGATCTGCTTGCGCATCCAGCATTCGGGTTTCCACCGAGTTCAAAACTAACTAGTTCGTACATTATTCGATCCAGGCGCTCAAGCCATGAAGCGCCAGGAGACAAGGTGTACGCCAACCCCCGCCCCACGCTCGTCGACCGGTTCTGCCGCCTGCTGGAATGGGCCATCGCGCTCTGTCTGGCCGTGATGGTGGTCATGGTCTTCGGCAACGTCGTGCTGCGCTACCTCTTCAACTCGGGCATCGCCGTCAGCGAGGAAGTCTCGCGCTGGTTGTTCGTGTGGATGACCTTCCTCGGCGCCATCGTCGCGCTGAAGGAGCACGGCCACCTCGGCACCGACATGCTGGTTTCGCGCCTGGGCCGGCGGGGCAAGATCGTCTGCATGGCGCTGAGCCAGCTGCTGATGCTGTGGGTGACGGGGTTGCTGCTGCAGGGCAGCTGGGCGCAGGCGGTCATCAACCGCGACGTCGAGGCGCCGGTCACCGGCGCGCCGATGGCGGTGGTCTATGCCTCCGGCGTGGTGTTCGCGGTGCCGGCGGCGCTGCTGCTGCTGGTGGAGCTGTGGCGCACGCTGAGCGGGCGCCTGCGCGACGACGAACTCGTCATGGTGCAGGAGTCTGAAGACATGGCCCACCTGCAAGCCGGCGAAAAAGGGGCGGGCAAGTGACCATCATCGTCTTCCTCGGCTCGCTGCTCGGCGCCATGGCGCTGGGCATGCCCATCGCCTACGCGCTGCTCGTCTCCGGCGGTGCGCTGATGTGGCACCTGGACATGTTCGACGCGCAGATCCTGGCGCAGAACGTCATCAACGGCGCCGACAGCTTCCCGCTGCTGGCGGTGCCCTTCTTCATGCTCGCCGGCGAGATCATGAACGTCGGCGGCCTGTCGCGGCGCATCGTGAACCTGGCGTTGACGCTGGTCGGCCACGTGCGCGGCGGCCTCGGCTTCGTCACCATCCTGGCCGCCTGCCTGATGGCCGCGCTGTCCGGCTCGGCGGTGGCCGACACCGCGGCGCTGGCTTCGCTGCTGCTGCCGATGATGGTGGCAGCCGGCCACGACAAGGCGCGCGCCGGCGGGCTGATCGCCAGTGCCGGCATCATCGCGCCCGTGATCCCGCCGTCGATCGGCTTCGTGATCTTCGGCGTTGCCGCCAACCTGTCGATCAGCAAGCTGTTCCTGGCCGGCATCGTGCCGGGGTTGATGTTGGGCGTGGCGATCGCCATCGCCTGGTACATCGTCGCGAAGAAGGAAAACACGACGCCGCCGAAGAAGGCCAGCCGCGCCGAACGCATGGCGGCGCTGAAGTCGTCGACCTGGGCGCTGTTCCTGCCGGTGATCGTTCTCGTCGGGCTGAAGATGGGCGTGTTCACACCCACCGAAGCGGCGGTGGTGGCGGCGGTCTACGCACTCTTCGTCGCCACCGTGGTCTACCGCGAGATGGCGCTGAAGGATCTGCTGCCGGTGTTCGTGACCGCGGCCAAGACGACCGCGGTGATCATGTTCCTGGTGGCCGCGGCGATGGTCTCGGCCTGGCTCATCACGGTGGCCAACCTGCCGGCGCAGCTGGTGGAACTGCTGCAGCCCTTCATGGGCAACCAGACGCTGCTGATGATCGCGATCATGCTGCTCGTCATCGCCGTCGGCACCGCGATGGACATGACGCCGACGATCCTGATCCTGACGCCGGTGCTGATGCCGGTGGTCAAGGCCGCGGGCATCGACCCGATCTACTTCGGCGTGCTGTTCATCATCAACAACGCCATCGGCCTGGTGACGCCGCCGGTCGGCACGGTGCTGAACGTCGTTGCCGGCGTCGGCCGCATGCGGATGGACGAAGTCACGCGCGGTGTCGTGCCTTTCATGATCGCCCAGTTCATCGTGCTGTTCCTGCTGGTGCTGTTCCCGCAGCTGGTGCTGTGGCCCCTGAAGCTTTTCTATTGACCGGAGACAAGACATGAAGCGTGTGTTCATCAAGACCCTGCTGGCCAGCGTGGCCCTCATCGCCTGCGGCCTGGCCGGTGCGCAAGACATCAAGGAGCGCCAGTTCAAGCTCGGCCTGCAAAACCCCAAGGGCCACCCGCTCGTCACCGGCGCCGAGAAGTTCGCCGAACTGGTGGCGGCCAAGTCCGGCGGCAAGCTGAAGGTCAACCTGTTCCCGGGCGGCGTGCTCGGCGGCGACGCGGCCACGGTGTCGGCGCTGCAGGGCGGCACGGTCGAGATGACGGCGCTGAACTCGGGCATCCTGGCTTCGCAGGTCAAGGACTTCGAGGTCTTCGACTTCCCCTTCATGTTCGCCAACCCGAAGGAAGCCGACGCCGTCGTCGACGGGCCCTTCGGCCAGAAGCTGCATGCCAAGCTGGCCGACAAGGGCATCGTCGGCCTGGCCTACTGGGAGCTGGGCTTTCGCAACATCACGAACAGCAAGCGCGCGATCAACAAGGTCGAAGACCTCGAAGGCTTGAAGCTGCGCGTGATCCCGAACGCGATCAACGTCGACTGGGTCAAGGCGGTCGGCGCGAACCCGACGCCGATGGCCTTCCCCGAGGTCTACGCGGCGATGGAGGCCAAGGCCATCGACGGCCAGGAGAACCCGCTGAACGTGATCCTGGCGAACAAGTTCGCCGAGGTGCAGAAGTTCCTGGTGCTGAGCAACCACCAGTACAACCCGCAGTCGCTGATCTTCAGCAAGAAGGTCTGGGACACGCTGTCGGCGGCCGAGAAGAAGATCATCCAGGACGCGGCCAACGAGTCGTCGGTGTTCCAGCGCAACGTGTCGCGCGAAGCCGCTGCCGGCCAGCTCGACGCACTGAAGAAGGCCGGCATGACGGTGACCGAGCTGTCGCCCGCCGAGCTGAACAAGATGCGCGAGAAGATGAAGCCGGTGGTCGAAAAGCATGGCGCGCCGATCGCCGCCACGGTGGCCGAGTTCTCGGCCGAGATCGCCAAACAGCGCAAGTGAGCATGCCAGCCAACCGCGGCGACAAGCTGCTCGTCGGCCTGATCGGCGCCGGCATCCAGCGCTCGCTGACGCCGGCGATGCAGGAAGCCGAGGCGCAGGCGCAAGGCCTGCGCCTGCACTACCAGCTGATCGACCTGGACCGCAGCGGCCAGGGCGCCGAGGCGCTGCCCATGCTGCTGGCCGCCGCGCGCACGATGGGCTTCGCCGGGCTCAACATCACCTATCCGTGCAAGCAGGCGGTGATCCCGCTGCTGGACGAACTGTCCGAAGAAGCCGCGGCGATGGGCGCGGTGAACACCGTCGTCTGCCGCGACGGCCGGCTCATCGGCCACAACACCGACGGCTCGGGCTGGCGCTTCGGTTTCCAGCGCGCGTTGCCGCAGGCCGACCTGTCGCGCGTGGTGCTGCTCGGCGCCGGCGGCGCGGGTTCGGCCATCGCGCATGCGGTGCTGCGGCTGGGCGCGAAGGAGCTGGTGCTGGTCGACAGCGACAGCGCCCGTGCGGCCGAACTGGCACAACGGCTGAACGGCCTGTACCCGGCCGCGCGCACCACGGCCGCCGGCGCCGAAGCCGCGCTGGTTGGCGCCAGCGGCCTGATCCACGCCACGCCCACCGGCATGGACAAGCTGCCCGGCCTGCCGCTGGACGCGGCGCTGCTGCGGCCTGACCTGTGGGTGTCCGAGATCGTCTACTTCCCGCTCGAAACCGCGCTGCTGAAAGCCGCACGCGCCATCGGCTGCGCGGTGGCCGACGGCGGCGGCATGGCGGTCGGCCAGGCGGTGGGCGCGTTCGAACACTTCACCGGCCTGGTCGCCGACGCGCAGCGCATGGACGCGCACTTCCGCGGCCTGGTCGCCGCGCGGGTCTGATACGAATCCGACGCGAAGCTTCAGTCCACCTTCGCGCCCGACGCCTTCACGACGCCGGCCCACTTCTTGGTCTCGGCGTCGATGAACTTCACGAACTCGGCCGGCGTCATGCCGCTGGGGATGGCGCCTTGCGCCAGCAGCCGCTCCTTCAGCGCCGGCGTGGCCAGCGCCTTCGCGGTTTCGGCCTGCACGCGGCCTACGATGTCGGCCGGCGTGCCGGCCGGTGCCAGCAGGCCGAACCACGAACTGGCTTCGTAGCCGGCCAGCGCCGGCCCGCCGGCTTCGGCGATGGTCGGCGCTTCGGGCAGTGCGGCCGAGCGCGTGCTGCTCGTCACCGCCAGCGCCTTCAGCTTGCCGGCCTTGATCTGCGGCAGTGCCGACGGCAGGTTGTCGAACATCACGTCCATGTTGCCACCCATCAGGTCGATCAGCGCCGGCCCCGAGCCGCGGTACGGGATGTGCAGCATGAAGGTGCCGGTCATGCTCTTGAAGAGCTCGCCCGACAGGTGGATGGACGTGCCGTTGCCCGAACTGGCCATGTTCAGCTTGCCCGGGTTGGCTTTCAGCGCCTTCACCAGGTCGGCCACCGAGTTCAGGTTGTACTTCTGCACCGCAGCCGGGCTGGCCACCAGCACGTTGGGCACGCCGGCCACCAGCGTGATCGGCGCGAAGTCCTTGACGTGGTCGTAGGGCATCCTCGGGTACAGCGCCGGGTTGATGGCATGCGTGCCCACCGTGCCCATCAGCAGCGTGTAGCCGTCGGGCGGCGCCTTGGCCACCTCGGCCGCACCGCTGTTGCCGCCGGCGCCGGGTTTGTTGTCGACGACGAAGGGCTGGCCGAAGGCGCGCTGCAACTCAGGCGCCAGCGCACGCGCCAGGATGTCGGTGGTGCCGCCGGCCGCGAACGGCACGACGATGCGCACCGGTTTGGTCGGCCAGCCGCTTTGGGCTGCCGCCGCCAGCGGCAGCGCCGCGAAAGCCGTCAGCAGGGCCCGTCGAATGGTGTCCATCGTTGTCGTCTCCTCACAATTTGAGTTCCAGGCGCAGCTGCCAGTTGGTGTACGACGGCCCGTAGCTGCGCGCCGTTTCGCTGATGGTGCTGCCGGCGATGGTATTGCTGCTTTCGTAGCCGCGCGCGGCCAGGTTGCTGGCCAGCAGGCGCAGGGCTGTCGCCGGGTTGAAGGTCCACAGCGCGAAGGCGTCGAAGATGCGCTTGGTGCCCGCACGAGTGCGCTGGTTCTCGGCGAGCTGGGTCTCGTAGCCCGGTACCCAGTTGACGTTGCCGCCCAGGCTCAAGGGCAGGCTGCGGAAGCGGTAGTCGGCGCCGAGGTTGGCGGTGGCCTTGGCCTGCTGGTCGAGCCGGTTGTCGGGGCCGGGCACGCTGTCCACGCGCGAGCGGTAGACGCTGAGGTTGCTGCGCATCTCGACGCGCGGCGCGCCTTCGATCGCCTGGTCGAGCGGGAACTTGGCTTCCAGCTCGATGCCTTGCGTGACCGCGTCGCCAATGTTCTGCTGCCGCGCCACGTAGCGCTGCGCCGGGCTGTACGGCACCGTCTCCAGCGCCGTCACGCTGCGCATCAGGTTGCTGATGTTGCGGCGGAAGATGTTGGCGCTGAGCAGACCGCCGCCGTTGAGGTAGCGCTCCAGCGCGATGTCGACGCCGGTGGCCAGTTCGGGCTTCAGGTCCGGGTTGCCGGCGCGGTCGGGGCTGGTCGGCGTGTTCGCGCCGCTGGCCGGGTACTTGCTGTTGATCGACGGCCGCGCGATCAGCGTGCCCAGCCCCGGTGAACGGTAGCTGCGCGTCAGGCTGAAGCGCACCTGGTCGCGGCCTTTCGGATCCGGCTTCCACACCGCGTGCAGCAGCGGCGTCGCGACGCTGCTGCGGTTGACCGGCCTTTCGCCGTCTTCGGCGGTGCCGCGGGTCGTGATGCCTTCCCAGCGCAGCCCGGCATGGGCCGCCCAGTGCGGCGTGATGTTCCACTCGTCCTGCGCATAGGCGGCCAGGCGGGTGCTGGACGCCTGCAGGTTGTCGCCGCCGTCGTCGACCTGCGAATCGCCGCTGCGCGTTTCGCTGCGCCGGATGGCCTCGACCTCGACACCGCCGACCCCGCTGTGCGCGCTGTCGGGTGCGGCGTCCTGGCCGCCGAGCAGGCGCGAGAACTTGCTCGTCAGCGTGGCCGATCGTTCGCGCGTGTCGGCCGTGTTCTGCAGCGTACGCAGCGGCGTCGCCACGCCGTTGCGAAACTCCTCGCGCTGCGTCTCGCTGGCCGAGCGCCAGCTGCCGATGCCGCCGCTCAGCTCCAGCCGCGTGCCGCCGGCGAAACGCTGCCGCCACTGGCCGTTCAGCCGCGCGTTGGTGAAGCGGCTGTCGTTGACCGTCTCGCCGCGGTCGTACAGGGGGTCGGCCGGCGGTGTCGGCGCCACCGTCTGCGCGAGCTGGAAGCGGCGGTCGCTGTGGCCTTCGCTGTGGAACAGGCTCGGCGACAGCGTCAGCTGGTCGCCGCTTTCCGACAGCCGCCATTGCAGCCGCGCCGTCGCGTTCAGGCCCTTGCGGTGTTCGGCGGTCTGCGAGCTCTCGCGCTGCTGCTGCGCGATGCTGCCGTCGGCAAGGCGCGTGTCGGTGGTCTCGGTGGTGTTGCTGGAGCGGCGGTGGTTGTCGAAGGCCGACGCCGACAGGTTGTAGATCAGCGGCCCGGCGCTGTCGTTGTGCGTCCAGCTGAGGCCCGGCGTGATGGCGTCGTTCTCGTAGGCGAAGCCCAGCCGCAGGTCGTTGACGCGGCGCTTGTAGCCTTCGCGCGTGATGATGTTGATGGTGCCGGCGATGGCGCGCGCGCCGGTCTCGGCGGTCGGCGCGCGCAGGATCTCGATGCGCTCGATCTGGTCCGGCGTCAGCGACTCGAGGCTGAAGCCCGGCGGCACGCGCTGGCCGTCGATGAGCAGCTGCGTGTAGCCGTTGCCGAGGCCGCGCATGCGCGGCGCGCCACCGCGGCCGGGCGCACCGGGCGTGGTGACGCCCGGCAGGCGGCGCAGCACCTCGCCGACCGTGCTGTCACCGAACTTGTCGATCTCGTCGCGGCCGATGATGATCTTCGCCGCGGTGGACTGGCGGCGCTGCTCGGTGTCGGATTCGCGGCCGCCGGTGATCTCGATGCGTTCGGCGCTGCCCTGCGGCGGCTTGTCGGCCGGCGTCGGCGTCGCCGGCACCGGCTCGGACTGGGCGAACGAGGCCGCGGCGAACAGCGACGCGGCGGCCGGAATCAGGCGGAGGATGGTGCGGGACTTCACGCACCGGATTGTCACCGGCCCTTGACGGCCGGCGGCGCACCGGCTTGCGGATACGATGACCCTGTCCTCGCTGACACGGCCCGGCACACATGACGGAGCGCTCCGGCTCACCCCACCGACCCCTGCCGCCGCCGGCCGTGGCGCCACGGGCGCAGCGCACGGAGATCCACGATCTCGCGGCCCGCATGCTGGTCCGCGCGCTGCTGCTCATCAGCGGGCTGCTGCTGGCTTCGTCGTTGCTGCAGGAAGTGCTCGGCGCCGGCGACCCGGTGAGCCGCTGGCGGGTCGGCTACAGCACCGTGGTGGCAGTGGCTGCCGGGCTGGGCGCCTGGGTGCGCCGGCGCGGCCGGCCGCGGCTGGCCAGCGCACTGGCGCTGTGCCTCGCGCTGTTGGCCTGCACGCTGCAGGCCTGGTCCACCGGCCAGGGCGTCCACGCCTTCGCGCTGTCCGGTGCCGTGCTGCTGATCGCGCTGGCCGGCGTGCTGGCCAGTCCGCTCGCGGCCGTGCTGCTGGCGCTGCTGCACGCGACCGTCGTGCTGGCGCTGTTCGCCGCCGAGCGCGCCGGTGTCATCCCCGGCCTGGCGGCGCTGGGCAACTCGGGGCCTTACGTGCGGCTGTTCGGCCAGCTGCTGCTGCTCGGCTGCGGGCTGATCGCGGCGCTGGTCGTGGCGCGGCTGTTCTCGCGCAGCCTCGGCCGCGCGCTCGACGAAGAGCGCCGCCTCGACGAGCTGCTGCACATCGGCAGCGACTGGGTCTGGGAGATGGACCGCGAAGGCCGCCTGACCTACATCGCGCCGTCCTTCGAGCTGCGCACCGGCCACACGGTGGCCGAGTTCCTGCGCGTCGGCGAGCCCGGCGGCCCGGCCATCGTGCCCGACGCCGAATACGAGGCGCTGCTGCACGACATGCGTTCGCGCAGCGCCTACCGCGACCGCGTCATCACCTTCCGCTGTGCCGACGGCAGCGTGCTGTGCGTCAGCGGCAGCGGCCAGCCGCAGTTCGACGCCGCCGGCCACCACCGCGGCTGGTGGGGCGTCAGCCGCAACGTCACCGCCGAACGCCTGGCGCTGCAGGCGCAGCGCCGCACGCAGGACATGCTCGACCGGCTGGTGCGGCTGAGCCCGGACCCGATCAGCGTGGCGCGCTTGTCCGACGGCCGCATCCTGCTCGCCAACCCCGGCTTCCTGCAGTACGGCGGCTTCAGCGAAGCCCAGGTCATCGGCCGCAGTGCGCACGAACTCGGGCTGTGGCCCGACATCGCCGAAGCGCGGCGCCTGGCCGACGCGCTGCGCGCCGATGGCGCGGTGCGCAACCTGCGTTCGGTGGTGCACCTGGGCAAGGTGCGGCGCGACGTGCTGCTCACCGCCGCCGCTTTCGAATGGGACGGCGAGCCGGTGGCCGTGATCACCACGCGCGACATCACCGACAACGAACGTGCGCGCATCGAAGGCGACGCGATCCTCGACAACGCCAGCGTCGGCATCGCGCTGGTGCGCGAGCGGCGCTTCGAGCGCGTGAACCCGCAGTACGAGATCATGTTCGGCCGCCCGCTCGGCTCGCTGGTCGGCCAGTCGACGGCCACGATGTTCCCCGACGCCGAGCAGTCCGACGCCTTCGCCGCGCGCGCCGAGCAGGCGCAGCGCCAGGGCAAGCCGATCGACATCGAACGCGAGGTCACGCGGCCCGACGGCAGCGTGGTGCTGGCGCGGCTGCGCGCGCGCCCGGTGGACGCGCGGCGGCCGCGCGAGTCGGGCACCATCTGGGTCGTCGAAGACATCACCGACCGGCGCCGCGCCGAGCGCGAACTGGCCGACGCCAAGCAGCAGGCCGAGGCCGCCAACGAAGCCAAGAGCGCCTTCCTGGCGACCATGAGCCACGAGATCCGCACGCCGCTGAACGGCGTGCTCGGCCTGGCCCGGCTGCTGCAGGATTCGGGGCTGGACGACACGCGGCGGCGCGAATACCTGGGCCACCTGGTCGACGCCGCCGAGCTGCTGACGGGCATCGTCTCCGACGTGCTCGACCTGTCGAAGATCGAGGCCGGCCACCTGCAGATCGAAGCCATCGCCTTCGACCTGCACGGCCTCGTCAGCAGCACCTTCCACACCTTCGCGCCGCTCGGCCGCGAGCACGGGCTGGCGATGCGCTGCAGCATCGCCCCCGGCGTGCCGCACCGCGTGCGCGGCGACCCGGTGCGCGTGCGCCAGATCCTGGCCAACTACCTGACGAACGCGCTGAAGTTCACGCAGCGCGGCGAGATCGCGCTGCAGGTCGGGCCCGGCGACGGTGGCCGTCTGCGGCTGGCCGTGCACGACAGCGGCGTCGGTGTCACGCCGGAGGTGCGGCAGCGCCTGTTTCGCCGCTTCTCGCAGGCCGACAGCTCGACGACGCGGCGTTTCGGCGGCACGGGCCTGGGCCTGTCGATCTGCCGCGAGCTGGCCGAACGCATGGGCGGCGAGGTCGGCGTCGACAGCGACGGCCACAGCGGCAGCTGCTTCTGGGCCGAGCTGGCGCTGCCCGAAGAAAGCGCGGTCGACGCGGAAAGCCGCGCCAAAGGCCCGGCGCCGGTGCTGCCGCTGGCCGGCCTGAACGTGCTGGTGGCGGAGGACAACCCGGTCAACATGCTGATCATCGGCGCGATGCTGCGCCGGTTGGGCGCGGCCGTGATCGAAGCCGACGACGGCGCCAAGGCGATCACGCTGGCGCATGAAAACGCGGCCAGCCTGCACGCGGTGCTGATGGACCTGCACATGCCGGTGGTCGACGGCCTGGCGGCGACGCGCCGGCTGCGCGACGACCCGCGCACGGCCACGCTGCCGGTGTTTGCCTTCTCGGCGGCGGTGCTGGAACACGAGCGGCTCGACGCCAGTGAGGCCGGCATGAACGGCTTCGTCGCCAAGCCGGTGGTCGAGGCCGACCTGCTGCGCGTGCTGCGGCCGCTGGCCGCCACGCGCTGAGGTCTTCTAGCGCCGGCGCAGGTCCAGCGCCAACTGCTGCGGCGAACTCTGGCGCTGCAGGACGGGGCGGGACGGCACGGCCGCCGGCCGCGCCTGGGCCGGCAGGCCGGTGTTGCCGTTGCGCGCAGGGGAAGGAGCGGTCGGGTTCATGGTCGAGGATGATGAACCGGTTGGCGCCGGGTTGGTCGATGGATCAGCGGTGCAGAGACCGGGCTTTTCTGCTCAGGCGGCAGCTCGTGCCCACGCGTGCATCAGGCGGTCGCCCGGTACCCCCGCGGAATGGCCGCCAGCAGCCGCTTCGTGTAGTCCTGCTGCGGCGACACCAGGATCTGCTCGGCGCTGGCCTGCTCCACCACCACGCCGTCCTTCATTACCAGCACCTCGTCGCTGACGAAGCGCACCACGGCCAGGTCGTGGCTGATGAAGACGTAGCTGAGGCCGAATTCGTCCTGCAGGTCCTTCAGCAGGTTCAGCACCTGGGCCTGCACGCTGACGTCGAGCGCCGACACCGCTTCGTCGAGCACCAGCACCTCGGGCTCCAGCGTCAGGCAGCGGGCGATGGCCACGCGCTGGCGCTGGCCGCCGGAAAATTCGTGCGGATACTTGCCGAAGGCGCGGCCGTCGAGGCCGACCTTGCCGAGCAGCGCACGGGCGCGCTGTTCGCGTTCCGCCAGATCCTTGCCGATGCCGTGGATCGCCATCGGCTCGACCAGCGCCTGGCCGATGGTGAAGCGCGGGTTCAGGCTCGCATACGGGTTCTGGAACACGATCTGGATGCGCCGGCGCATCGCCTGGCGTTCGCGGTCGCCGATGGTCAGCAGGTTGCGGCCGTCGAAGATGACCTCGCCGCCGGTCGGCTCGTGCAGGCGCAGCAAGGTCAGCCCCATCGTCGTCTTGCCGGATCCCGACTCGCCGACGACGCCCAGCGTGTAGCCCTTGCGCAGCTTGAAGTTGACGTCCTGCACGGCCTTGAACTCGCGCTTGCCGAACAAGCCCTGCTTGAGCCAGAAGCTCTTCGCCAGCGAGCGCACTTCCAGCACCACCGGCGCGTCCGGGTTCTTCGCCTTGGCGACCTGCTGCGCCGGCCGGCCCGCCATGTGGTCGTCGATGACCATCAGCCGCGCCGGGTTGCCTTCCAGCCCCGGCCGGCAGGCCAGCAGCGCCTTCGTGTAGCCGTCTTGCGGCGCGGAGAAGATGCGCGCCACCGGGCCTTGCTCGCGCACGACGCCATTGCGCATCACGACCACGTGGTCGGCAATCTCGCCGACCAGGCCGAGGTCGTGGCTGATGAAGAGCACGCTCATGCGGTGCGTCTCCTTCAGCTTGCCGAGCAGCTCCAGGATCTGGCGCTGGATGGTGACGTCGAGCGCGGTGGTCGGCTCGTCGGCGATCAGCAGCTTGGGCTCGCAGGCCAGCGCCATCGCGATCATCACGCGCTGCTGCTGGCCGCCGGACATCTCGTGCGGGTACGAGGCCAGGCGCCGCTTCGGCTCCGGGATGCCGACCTCGCCGAGCAGCGCCTCGGCGCGCGCCCAGGCGGCGCGGCGCGACAAGCCCATGTGTTTGATCAGCGGCTCGCACAGCTGCTGGCCGACGCTGAACACCGGGTTCAGCGAACTCATCGGGTCCTGGAAGACGCAGGCGATTTCCTTGCCGCGCAGCGCCTGCAGTTCAGGCAGCGACGCCTGCAGCAGGTCGCGCCCCAGCCATTCGACGCGGCCGCTGCGCTCGGCGTTGTCGGGCAGCAGGTTCAGCACCGACATCGCGGTGACGCTCTTGCCCGAGCCCGATTCGCCGACCAGCGCGACAGTGCTGTTCTCGGGGATGTCGAAGCTGACGCCGGCGTTGCCGCGGCCGACGGCTTCGGCACGCTCGCCCTTGCCCATGCGGAACGCGACCTTCAGGTCTTGAATCGACAACAACATCAAAGGCTCCGGCAGACTGGATCGAGCACACGCCGCGGAACCGGCTCTGCCGGGCCGCTGGCGTGGCCCCCTTGAGGGGGAGCGGCGAAGCCGCTACGGGGGTGGGTCATGTCACTCCAGGCCGCGAAGTTTGGGGTCGAGGGCGTCGCGCGCGGCGTCGGCCATCAGCGAGAACGCGGTCACGAACACCGACATGAACAGCGTCGCGGCGGCCAGCTGCCACCACAGGCCGAGGATCAGCTCGCCCTGCGCATCAGCGAGCATCGTGCCCCAGCTGACCTGGTCCACCGGCACGCCCAGGCCCAGGTAGGACAGGATCACCTCGGCCTTGATGAAGCCGACGACGAGCAGGCCCATGCGCACCAGCACGACGTGGCTGACGTTGGGCAGGATGTGGCGGAACATGCGGCTCAGCTTGCCGGCGCCGATGGCTTCGGCGGCGCGCACGTATTCGCGCCCGGCGTGCTTGATGAACTCGGCGCGCACCTGGCGGTACATGCCGGTCCAGCCGGTCAGGCCGAGGATCACCACCACCGTGCCGATGCCGCGGCCCAGCACCGCCGCAAAGGCGAAGATCAGCAGGATGCCGGGGATCGACTCGAACACGTTGTACAACCACTCGAGGAAGTCGCCGACCTTGCCGCCGAAGAAGCCGCCGAACGCGCCGAACAAGGTGCCGATGGTGGTGGCCACCACGGCCGCCAGCACGCCGACGAAGACCGAGATCTCGGTGCCCTTCACCGCCTTGGCCAGCACGTCGCGGCCGAAGCGGTCGGCGCCCAGCGGCAGCGTCTGCGCGCGCGGCGTCTCTTCGGTCTTCAACTTGCTGGCGCGTTCGGCCCACTCCTTGTAGCGCGGCGCCAGCGGGTCGATGTCGGACAGGTCGACGTTCGGGCCCTTCGGTGCCTCGATGGCGCCGGCGGTGGTCGACGCACGCGGCCCGAGGAAGCCCGGCGGCGCATTCGGCACGCCCACTTCCTGTTGCCAGTTCTTCGCCACCAGCCCGCTGGCCGACAGCGCGATCAGCAGCAGGAAGGCGAGCACGACGAGCATCGACGCGAAGCCGACGTGGTCGGCGCGGAAGCGGCGCCAGGCGGCGTGCCAGACGCCTTCGGAGGCCTGGCGTTCGTCGTCCAGCGTGCTGGGGTTGGGCAGCACGGCGCTCACTTGAGCACCACCCGCGGGTCGGCAAACTTGTACATCACGTCGGTCAGCAGGTTGATCACCATCGTCAGCACCGCCAGGTACACGGTGACGGCCTGGATGACGGGATAGTCGCTGCGGTTCACCGCCAGCAGCACCTCGCGGCCGAGGCCGGGAATCGAGAAGAAGACCTCGATCAGGAACGAGCCGACGAAGATGCCGGGCAGTGCCAGCCCGATGTTCGTCAGGATCGGGATCATCGCGTTGCGCAGCACGTGCTTGAACAACACCACGCCTTCGGTCATGCCCTTGGCGCGTGCGGTGCGCACGTAGTCCTGGCCGAGTTCGTCGAGCAGGAAGCTGCGGTACAGCCGCGTCTGCGGCGCCACGCCCACGCACACCGCCAGCAGCACCGGCAGCGGCGCATAGGTGAGCAGGTTGTTCAGCGTCGAATCGCTCCAGCCCTGCACCGGAAACCAGCCGAGCAGGAAGCCGAACACGTACTGGCCGAGGATGACGTAGACCAGGAAGCTGATCGACAGCGCGACGGTGGTCACGACCATGATCGTGCGGTCGGTCAGCGAGCCGCGGCGGTAGGCAACCCACATGGCGATCGGCAGCGCCAGGAAGACATCGAGCACCAGGATCGGCGTCATCACCGTCAGCGTGGCCGGCAGCCGCGTTGCGAACAGGTTGCTCACGGCTTCGTTCGTGGCCCAGCTCTTGCCCCAGTCGAAGGTGGCGATGGCCTTGACGAAGATCCACAGCTGATACCAGGCCGGCTGGTCCAGCCCGAGCTGCTGGCGGATGGCCTCGACCTGCTCTTTGGTTGCGTTGAGGCCGCCGAGGATGTCGGCCGGGTCGCCGCCGAAATACTTGAACAGCACGAACACCAGCAGCACCACCCCGATCAGTGTCGGGATCATCTGCCACAGGCGCCGTATCAGGTAAGCCGCCATTGTCGAAACACTCCATGCGCGGGCAACGCTCGTGGCGCGCCCCGCTGCTGAAACCAAAGGATGGGCGAGTGTAGGGCGGCGACTTTGGCGCTCTCCAGGGTGATTTCCCCCGCCTCACTCGGGGGATCACCAGCAAGCGGCGTGCCCGCGCCGCCTTAGACTTGGCCGCTTTTCCGGGTGGCCTGAAAGCCATGAAACGAACCGTCCTGCTGGCGCTGACCACCATTTGGCTGCTGGCATTGGGTACCGCGCAGGCGCAGCAGGCGGCAACGCCGAAGACGCTTCGCTACGCGTTCCCGATCGCCGAGACCACCTTCGACCCGGCGCCGATCACCGACCTCTATTCGCGCACGGTCGTCGCCGGCATCTTCGAGGCGCCGCTCGAATTCGCCTTCCTCGCGCGCCCGGCGAAGATGCGGCCGAACACCGCGGCGGCGATGCCTGAAGTCTCGGCCGACTTCCGCACGTTCACGATCCGCATCCGTCCCGGCATCCACTTCGCCGACGACCCGGCCTTCAAGGGCCAGCCACGCGAGCTGGTGGCCGAGGACTACGTCTACTCGATCAAGCGCCACTACGACCCGCGCTGGAAAAGCGGCAACCTCTACCTGCTGGAAAGCGCCGGCATCGTCGGCCTGTCCGAGCTGCGCAAGAAGATCATCGCCGAGAAGAAGCCGTTCGACTACGACACGCCGGTCGAAGGCCTGCGCACGCTGGACCGCTACACCTTCCAGGTGAAGCTGGCCGCGCCCAGCCCGCGCTTCCTGTTCAACCTGGCCGACGGGTCCTTCACCGGCGCGGTGGCGCGCGAAGTCGTCGAAGCCTATGGTGACCGCATCGGCGAGCACCCGGTCGGCACCGGCCCGTTCCGGCTGGCGCAGTGGAAGCGCAGCTCGCGCATCGTGCTCGAGAAGAACCCGAACTACCGCGAGGTGCTGTACGACGAAGAGCCGCCCGCCGACGACGCGCGGCTGCAGGCCATCGCCAAGCAGTTCAAGGGCCGCCGGCTGCCGCTGGTCGACCGCGTGCAGATCTCGATCATCGAAGAGCCGCAGCCGCGCTGGCTGTCCTTTCTGAACGACGAGCAGGACGTGGCCGAGAACGTGCCGGCCGAGTTCGCCAACGTCGCATTCCCGAACAACAAGCTCGCGCCGAACCTGGCCAAGCGCGGCATCGCGATGCTGCGCTACCCGCGCTCGGACGTGTCGGTGTCGTACTTCGGCATGGAGAACCCGGTGATCGGCGGCTACGAGCCGGCCAAGGTGGCGCTGCGCCGCGCCATCGCGCTGGCGGTGGATGTCGACCGCGAAATCCGCATCGTGCGCCGCGGCCAGGCGATCCCCGCGCAAAGCCCGATCGGCCCCGAAGCCTGGGGCTACGACCCGGCGTTCAAGAGCGAGATGGGCGACCACGACCTGGCGCGCGCGAAAGCCCTGCTCGACATGCACGGCTATGTCGACCGCGATGGCGACGGCTGGCGCGAGCAGCCCGACGGCCAGCCGCTGCTGCTGGAATACGCCACCAGCCCCGACCAGCAGAGCCGCCAGCTCGACGAGCTGTGGCGCAAGAACATGACCGCGATCGGCGTGCGCATCGAGTTCAAGACCGCGAAGTGGCCCGAGAACCTGAAGTCCTCGCGCGCCGGCAAGCTGATGATGTGGGGCGTGGGCTGGAGCGCCGCCCAGCCCGACGGCGACACGTTCCTGGCGCTGGGCTACGGGCCGAACAAGGGCCAGGCCAACCATGCGCGCTTCGACCTGCCGGCCTTCAACTTGCTGTACGAAAAGCAGCGCGCGCTGGCCGACGGCCCCGAACGCCAGGCCGCGATGGATGCAGCGAAGAAGTTGATGGTCGCCTACATGCCGTACAAGGTGCACGTGCACCGCATCTGGACGGATCTGTCCCAACCCTGGGTCACGGGCTACAACCGCAACATCTTCGTGCGCGAGTTCTGGAAGTACGTGGACATCGACAATGCCGAGCTGGCGCGGCGCCATCCCCAATGAGGCGAACATGAAGAGACTCTTCCGATTCCTGCTGGGCGGCGCGCTCGCGCTGGCCGGCGTGGCCGCAGCGGCGCAGGCCTCGGCCCCGGCGGCCGCGCCGCAAAAGATCCTGCGTTATGCCTTCCCGGTCGCCGAGACCGGCTTCGACCCGGCGCGCATCGTCGACCTGTATTCACGCATCGTCACCGCGCACATCTTCGAAAGCCTGTACACCTACGACCACCTGGCGCGGCCGTCGCAGTTCAAGCCGCTGATCGCCGACGGCATGCCGGAAAGCTCGGCCGACTTCAAGGTCTGGACCGTCAAGCTCAAGCGCGGCATCTACTTCGCCGACGACCCGGCCTTCAACGGCAAGAAGCGCGAGGTCGTCGCGCAGGACTTCGTCTACCAGTGGAAGCGTGTCGTCGACCCGGCCAACCGCAGCCCCATCGTCGCTGGCGTGCTCGACGCCAAGTACATCGGCCTGGCCGCGCTGCGCGACAAGGCGCTGAAGGAGAAGAAGCCCTTCGAGTACGACACCGAGATCGAAGGCATCCGCGCGCTCGACCGCTACACGATCCAGTTCAGGCTGGAGGAGCCACGGCCGCGCTTCATCGAGAACCTGGCCGCCAACGACTTGTTCGGCGCCGTCGCGCGCGAGGTGGTCGAAAAGTACGGCGACCAGATCCCCGCGCACCCGGTCGGCAGCGGCCCGTTCAAGCTGACGCAGTGGCGGCGTTCGAGCCAGATCGTGCTCGAGCGCAACCCGGACTACCGCGACGTGCGCTACGACGCCGAGCCGGCCGCCGACGACGCCGAAGGCCAGGCCACGCTGCGCCAGTTCAAGGGGCGCAAGCTGCCGATGATCGACCGCGTCGAGATCGCGATCATCGAAGAGACGCAGCCGCGCTGGCTGGCCTTCCTGAACAAGCAGCTGGACTTCATCAACGTGCCCAGCGAATACGTCAACCAGGCCATGCCCAAGGGTGTGGTGGCGCCGAACCTCGCCAAGCAGAAGATCCGCGCCTACCGCGTGCTGAACCCGGACTCGGCCTTCCAGTACTTCAACATGGACGACCCGGTCGTCGGCGGCTACACGCCGGAGAAGGTGGCGCTGCGCCGCGCCATCGCGCTCGGCACCGACCTGGGCCGATTGATCAGCGTGCTGTACCGCGACCAGGCGCTGCCGGCGCAGTCGATGGTCGTGCCCTTCACCAGTGGCTACGACCCGGCGCTGAAAACCGAGAACAGCGACTTCGACCCCGCGCGCGCCAACGCGCTGCTCGACCTGTACGGCTACACCGACAAGGACGGCGACGGCTGGCGCGACCTGCCCGACGGCAAGCCGCTGCGGCTGGTGTTCGGCACCCAGCCCGACCAGCTCAGCCGGCAGAAGGACGAGCTGGCGCGCAAGGACATGGTCCGCCTGCACATCCAGGCCGAGTTCCGCTCCGCCAAGTGGCCCGAGAACCTGAAGGCCGCGCGCGCCGGCAAGCTGCAGATCTGGTCGCTCGGTTCGTCGGCCGCCGGCGTCGACGGCCAGGGTTCGCTGGCGCGGCTGTACGGGCCGCAGAGCGGCAGCCAGAACCTGGCGTTCTTCAAGAACAAGGAATTCGACGCCATCTACGATCGCATGCAGGCCATCCCCGACGGCCCCGAGCGCGAAGAGCTGTTCCGCAAGGCCAAGCTGATCGCCGTCTCGTACATGCCGTACAAGGTCTGGGTGCACCGCTTCACCAATGATCTCGTCCAGCCCTGGCTGCTCGGCTACCGCCGGCCGCTGTTCTGGCAGGAGTGGTGGCACATGGTCGACATCGACAGCGCGAACCGCCCGCCCACCAAGTAGGCCATGCACCGGCGCCGGCTGCTGCAGGCGAGTGCGGCGGCCGCGTGGGCGACGCCGGTGCGCGCCGCGGCCGCGCCGCGCACGCTGCGCGTGGCCTTCCACATCGCCGAGACCGGCTTCGACCCGCCGCAGGTGTCGGACGAATCGTCGGGGCGCGTCAACGCGCACATCTTCGAAGCGCCGCTGAGCTACGACCACCTGGCGCGGCCGGCCCGGCTGGTGCCGTTGACGGCGGCTGCGCTGCCCGAGATCTCGGCCGACTTCCGCCGCTTCGTGTTCACGACCCGGCCCGGCATCTTCTTCTCCGACGACCCGGTCTTCGCCGGCCGGCCGCGCGAGCTGGTGGCGGCCGACTACGTCTGCAGCCTGAAGCGCTACTACGACCCGAAGATCCATACCGAGCACCTGTACCAGTTCGAGACGGCGAAGATCCTCGGCCTGTCCGAGCTGCGCCGGCGCGTCATCCAGGCGCGCACGCCGTTCCCGTACGACGCCGAAGTCGAAGGCCTGCGCGTGCTCGACCGCTACCGCTTCGAGGTGCGGCTGGCCGACCCGGCGCCGCGTTTCGCCTACCTGTTCGCGACGACGAATTTCGCCGGTGCGCTGGCGCGCGAGGTCGTCGAAGCCTATGCCCACGACCTGATGGCGCATCCGGTCGGCACCGGGCCCTTCATGCTGCAGCAGTGGCGCCGCGGTTCGCGCATCGTGCTCGTGCGCAACCCGCGTTTCCGCGAGCAGATCTACAGCGCCGAGCCGCCCGTCGACGATGCCGACGCGCAGGCCGTTGCCACCGCGATGCGCGGCCGGCGGCTGCCGCTGCTGGACCGCGTCGAGATTGACATCATCGAAGAAGACCAGCCGCGCTGGCTGGCCTTTCTGGGCGGCCAGCACGACGTGATCTCGCCGCTGCCGCCGGAGTTCGCGTCGCTGGCCGTGCCCGGTGGCCGGCTGGCGCCGTACCTCGAACACCGTGGCGTGCAGCTGCACCGCACGCTGACGGCAGCCACCGCGCTGACCTTCATCAATTGCGAAGACCGGTTGATCGGCGGCTACGCGCCGGAGAAGGTGGCGCTGCGCCGCGCGGTGGCGCTGGCCTACGACAGCGCGCTCGACATCCGCCTGGTGCTGCAAGACCAGGCGCTGCCGGCGCAGCAGATGATCCCGCCGCACTGCTACGGCCACGACCCGGCGCTGCGCAGCGAGATGGGCGAAGCCAGCCTGGCACGCGCCAACGCGCTGCTCGACACCTACGGCTATGCCGACCGCAACCGCGACGGTTATCGCGAACGCCCCGACGGCACGCCGCTGACCTTGCGCCTGGCGCACACGCCGGACCAGCGCGCACGCCGCAAGAGCGAGCTGTGGAACAAGCGCATGCGCGCCGCCGGCCTGCGCATCGAGTTCGAAGTGGCGCCGTTCGGCGAGCTGATTCGGCGCGACCTGGCCGGCCAGCTGATGATGTGGAGCTACATCTGGAGTGCCGGCAACCCCGACGGCGACTTCTACCTCGGCCTGGCCTACGGCCCGAATGCCGACCAGAGCAACGACGCGCGCTTTCGCCTGCCCGCCTTCGACCGCCTGTACGAGCGCCAGCGCGTGCTGCCCGACGGCCCCGAGCGGCTGCGCCTGATGCACGACGCGCAGCGCCTGATGCTGGCCTGGGTGCCCTACCTCGTGCACAACCACCCGTATGCCAACGACCTGATGCACGCGCACGTGCACGGCCACCGGCGGCACCCGTTCGTCAACGACTGGTGGCGTTATGCCGGGGTCGATATCGTGCCAGGGCCGGGCTAGCATCGCGGCATGGCCCAGCAGCCCGTTCCCCGTATCACGCTGTACCGCCGCTGGCTGCGCGAGACGCAGGGTTTGCGTTTCGACAGCTACGACGAACTCTGGCGCTGGTCCGTCACCGACCTGCGTGGCTTCTGGCGCAGCATCTGGCAGTACTTCGACATCCAGTCGCCGACGCCGTATAGCACCGAGCTGGTGGCGCCGGTGATGCCCGGCGCGCAATGGTTTCCCGGTGCGCAGGTCAACTACGCGCAGCAGCTGTTCCGCCACGCCGACGCCGCGCATGCCGCCGGCCACCCGGCGCTGCTGTTCCAGAACGAGCGCATGGCCGAACCGGTGCCGATGGCGTGGCCCGAGCTGCGCCGCCAGGTCGCCGCGCTGGCCGCGGCGCTGCGCGCGATGGGCGTGGTGCCGGGCGACCGCGTTTGCGCCTATCTGCCGAACACGCCGCACGCCATCGTCGCCTTCCTGGCCTGCGCCAGCGTCGGCGCGGTCTGGTCGGTGTGCTCGCCCGACATGGGGCCGGTGGCGGTGCTCGACCGCTTCCGCCAGATCGCGCCGAAGGTGCTTATCGCCGTCGACGGCCAGGTCTACGGCGGCGTCGTGCACGACCGGCGGCCGGTGTTGCGCGAGGTGCTGGCCGGCCTGCCGTCGGTCGAGCAGCTGGTGCTGGTGGCCGATGTCGACGCAACGGCCGACGCCGCCGAGTTCACCACCGCGGCGCGCCGGGCGCACGGCTTCGCGGCACTGACCGCCGGCGACGCGGTCTTCGCGCCCACCTGGCTGCCGTTCGACCACCCGCTGTGGGTCGTCTATTCGAGCGGCACCACCGGTCTGCCCAAGCCCATCGTGCATGGCCACGGCGGCATCGTGCTCGAAGCGCTGAAAGGCGGCCTGCACAACGACCTCGGCCCGAGCGTCGAGACCGGCGACTGCTTCCACTGGTACAGCAGCACCGGCTGGATCATGTGGAACGCGCAGCTCGCGGCACTGCTCGGCGGCACCACGATCGCGCTGTACGACGGCAATCCCGGCGGCAGGGCTGGACAGGCCGACTGGGCCACGCTGTGGCGCTTTGCCGGCGCCACCGGCTGCAGCTTCTTCGGCGCCGGCGCGGCCTTCTTCGCCAGCTGCCTGAAGGCCGGCGTCGAGCCGATGCAAGCGGCCGACCTGTCGAAGCTGCGCGCGATCGGCTCCACCGGTTCGCCGCTGTCGGACGACTGCTACCAGTGGATCTGGGACCACTGCCCGAAGGTGGACGGCCACGACATCTGGCTCGACCCGATCTCCGGCGGCACCGACTTCGCCGGCGCTTTCGTCGCCGGCAACCGCGAGCTGCCGGTGTTGAAGGGCGAGATGCAATGCCGCTGCCTGGGCGCGGCGGTCGAGGCCTGGAGCGAAGACGGCAAGCCGTTGATCGACGAAGTCGGCGAACTCGTCTGCGTGCAGCCGATGCCGTCGATGCCGCTGTACTTCTGGGGCGATGAAGGCAATCGGCGCTACCGCGACAGCTACTTCGACATGTTTCCCGGCGTCTGGCGGCACGGCGACTGGATCCGCATCACGCCCCATCTCGAGTCAGGTTCCAGTGGCGCCGTCATCTACGGCCGCAGCGACGCCACCATCAACCGCCACGGCATCCGCATGGGTACGGCCGAGCTGTACCGCGCCGTCGAGGCCTTGCCCGAGGTGCTGGACAGCCTGGTCGTCGACCTCGAATACCTGGGCCGCGACAGCTACATGCCGCTGTTCGTGGTGCTGCGCGAAGGTCTGACGCTCGACGCGCCGCTGCACAAGCGCCTGCGCGACGCCATCAAGTCCGGCCTGTCGGCGCGCCACGTGCCGAACGAGATCTTCCAGGTCGCGGCGATCCCGCGCACGCTGTCGGGCAAGAAGATGGAGCTGCCGGTGAAGAAGCTGCTGCTCGGCGCCGACCCGGCCCAGGTGCTGAACCGCGATGCGATGGCCAATGCCGACTGCATCGACTGGTTCGTCGAATTCGCGCGTCGCCGCGCCGCGGGCTAGCTAGCTGCGCAGCCGTTCCGTCAGCGCATCGCCGACGTGCTGCATGAAGGCGCGCACGCGCGCCGTCTGGCGCAGGTCCGGGTGGGTCAGCATCCACACCGGCACCGACAATTCCGGGATCACGTCCGACACCGGCAGCAGCTCTGGGTGCTGCGCTTCCATGAACGTGGGCAACAGGCCGATGCCGATGCCGGTGCGCAGCATCGCCGCCATCGCGTTGAAGATGTCGACCCGCACGCGCACCTGCGCCTGCGCCAGCTGCGTGCGCATCCAGCGGTCGTAGACGCGGCTGGTGGCGTCGCGTTCGAAGGCGACCCATGGCGCGTCGCGCAGCAGCACCGGCAGCGGCTGCACGCTTTGCGGCAGCCCCGGCGCGCCACGCAGTGCGTAGGCGCGGCAGTGCGTCATGCCAAGCTGGCGGCCAACCAGGTGCTCGGCCACGTTTGCCGACAAGCGCAAGGCCACGTCGGCTTCCAGCCGCGTCCAGGTCTGCGCCGAATCGGCGTGGCGGCGCGACAGGTCGACGAGAAAGGCGTTTTCGACGACCTCGACCTCGATGCCCGGGTAGGCGCGCGCAAAGTCGGCCAGCGGCTGCGGCAGCAGGTGTTCCATGACGACGAAGGCCGTGGTCAGGCGCAGCGGGCCGGTCAGTTCGCGGTCGCGGCCGAGCACGCGGCGCTCGATCTCGTCGGCCTGGTCGGCCATGCGCCGCGCCTGTTCGAGCACCACGTTGCCGGCGTCGGTGGCCTGGTAGCCGCTGCGCGAGCGGTCGAACAGCCGCGCGCCGAGGCGGCCTTCCAGCGCGTCCAGCCGCCGCTGCACGGTGGTTGCGTTGACGCCGAGCTGGCGTGCGGCCGCACCCACCGAGCCGAGCCGCCCGATGGCCAGCGCATAGCGCAGGTCGCTCCAATCCATGTCGGGCATGACGGCCTCGAAACTGCAGATTTGCAGACTCTACCTGCGACACCGTTCGTTGTTTGCAAACTCGCAAAAAACTACAGTCGAACCATCCGCGTTAACCCGCAAAGCCCGATGAGCAGCAGCAACCGCCCGATCTCCGCCGCGCTGGCCGACCGGCCGGCCTTGCGCCTGCTCGAACGCCCGCCGCGGCCACCGCGGCGGTTCGGTGCCGCCGCGCCGCCGCCGGCGCTGGCCTGGCGGCTGCGTTTCGAGCGCTGGGCGTCGCGCTGGCTCGATTTGCGCTGACACCGCGGCGGCCGGCACGGGAATAATGCGGGGCCGCCCCGCGTATTCCTCTCATTGGACGCTCCCGCCGCCTTTCGACGCCAGCTGCTGGACGCCATCCCGCGCCTGCGGCGCTATGCGCGCTCGCTGGTTTTCGACATGCCCCAGGCCGACGACCTGGTGCAGAACACCCTCGAACGGGCGCTGACCCACTGGCACCAGTTCGACCAGCGCCGCGACATGCTGGTCTGGCTGCTGTCGATCGCCCACAACGCGCACCTCGACACGCGCCGGCGCGAAAGCCGCATCACCGTGACCGACCCCGAAGAACTGCAGCGCACGCAAGACCAGCAGGGTGGCGACCCGGGCACCGACGTCGGCCTGCGCCTGGACCTGCTGGCGGCTCTGCGCCGGCTGCAGCCCGAACAGCGTGAACCCTTGCTGCTGGTGTGCGTCGAGCAGCTGACCTACGCCGAGGTCGCCGAGGTGATGCACATCCCGGTCGGCACGGTGATGTCGCGCGTGTGCCGCGCACGCGCCGCGCTGCGGCAGTTCCTGGACGGCGGCGCGCATGTCGGCGCGCCGACGTTGCGGCGGGTGGTATGACCATGGACGGCGAGCCCATCGACGACAACCTGCTCAGCGCCTGGGTCGACGGCGAACTTGCCGGCGCCGAGCGCACGGCCGACCGCGAGCGCGTCGAAGCCTGGCTGCGCGAGCACCCGGAAGACGCGGCGCGCGTGCAGCAGTGGGCCGCCGACGCCGAAGCCTTGCGCGCCTTCGCCGGGCCGGCCGACGCCGAGCCGGTGCCCGACGCGCTGCAGCGCGCCGTCTGGCGCCGCAACGGCGGCCCGCCGCGCTGGGCGCTGGCAGCGTCGGCGGCCGGGCTGCTGTTGCTCGGCGGCTTGATCGGCGGCGCCCTGGTCTGGCAAAGCCAGCAGCGCGCGACACTGACATCGGAACAGACGGCGGCACTGGCCGCCGGCACGGCCGCCGGCTGGGTGGAGCGCGCCGCCTACGCGCACAGCGTCTTCGTGCCCGAGCCGCGCCATCCGGTCGAGGTCAAGGCCCAGGAAGAGCACCTGTCGCGCTGGCTCACCAACCGCATCAAGCTGCCGGTGAAGCTGTTCGACCTGCACGAGCAGGGCTTCGAGCTCGTCGGCGGCCGCCTGCTGCCCGACGGCCCGGGCAAGAGCGCGCAGCTGATGTACCAGGACGCCCAAGGCCAGCGCGTCACCGTCTACCTGCGCAAGCCCGAAGACGGCACCGACGCCGCCTTCCGCTATGAACAGCATGGCGAACTCGGCCTGTTCTACTGGGTCGAGGCCGGTGCGGGCTATGCGCTGGTCGGCGCGCTGCCGAAGGAGCGGCTGCTGGCGATGGCGCAAGCCATCTACAAGCAGGGGCCGGTGATGCCGGGGGCGGCGTCGGCTGCATCGGGTGGGGCTGCACCACGAGGCAGTTCGCCCTAAACTGCGGGCTGCCGGCATTGGCCGCGTCAACAAGAAGTCGTGCCCCTCAAGACCTCCATCCCCCCGCAGGACCAGTCGGCGTATCGCGCCGCCGAGGCGGCGCAGATCCTTGCGCTGCCGGCGGGCACGGTCAAGGCCTGGACGTTCGGTCACGACTACCAGCATCGGGACGGCAGCCCGAAACGCTTCGTCAAGCTGATTGCGGTTGCCGACCCGAAGCGCCGGCTGCTGTCCTTTGCTAACCTGTGCGAACTGCATATTCTGGCCGCCATGCGGCGCAACCACCGGTTGCCGATGCCCACCGTACGCGACGTGCTGGACTTCGTCGGGCGCGAACTGGGGCTCGAACGCCCGTTGATCGCGCGTGAGTTTCGTACGAATGGCATCGATCTCTTCATTGAGCACGCCGGCCTCCTGTTGAATGCGAGGCTGCGAGGCCAGGCGTTCCGAGGCGAATTCGAAAGTGCTCTGCAACGCATCGACCGCAACCACGCGGGTGCGCCCGTCAGGCTCTTCCCTTTCACCCGCTCGACCGGCGATCTGGCGGCGCAGCCGCGCGTCGTGGTGATTGACCCACTGCTGGCATTCGGACGGCCCGCGCTGGCGCGGGCCGGTGTCACGACGGCGGTGATCGAAGACCGTTTCGGTGCGGGCGATTCCCCCGCGGACATGGCCACGGACTACCAGGTCGAAGAAGCCGAGATCTGGGAGGCCATCCGCTTCGAGCGACGCCACGCGGCGTAATGCTTTAGTCGCTTGGTGACCGCTCGGCCAACGCTCTTCATCGACCGCTGTGCCTGGAGCGGCGCGCTTGGAAGGGCGCTCGACGCAGCAGGCATTCCCTATGTGCCTCACCACGAGCGGTTCGCGCCCGACGCGCCTGACCCGGCTTGACTTGCTGGCGTCGCGGATGAAGGTTGGCTTGTCGTGACGCGCGACCGTCGCATCCGCTACAAGGTCAATGAACAGGAGGCAGCGGTTCGCGCGGGCTTGCACCTGTTCGTCTTCACGCAGGGTGGATTGCCGGCGGCCGAAACCGGGAGCATCCTGGTCAAGGCGTATGCGCAGATGGCAACACTGGTCGCGACACATTCACCGCCGGCATTCTGGTCCTTGCAGAAGTCCGGCGAAGTGAAGGCATTGAAGTTTCCCGGCCCGCCGCATGCCTAGAATCAGCCGATGCCGCCTTCTCCCGCAAGCGCCAGCGCGCCGCGCACGCTGGTTGCACGCCTTGAGGCGCTGCACCGCCTCACCGTCGTCACCCTGCTCGGATTCGCTTCGGGCCTGCCGCTGGCCCTGACCGGCCAGGCCTTGCAGGCCTGGCTGACCGTCGACGGCATCGACATCGCGACCATCGGCTTCCTGAGCCTGGTCGGCCTGCCGTACACGTTCAAGTTCCTCTGGGCGCCGCTGATGGACCGCTTCGAGCTGCCCGTGCTCGGGCGCCGGCGCGGCTGGCTGGTGCTGACGCAGCTGGCGCTGGCGGCGGCGCTGCTGGCGCTGTCGCTGACCACGCCGTCGGCGTCGATCCGCGTCTTCGCCTTGCTGGCGGTGCTGGTGGCCTTCGTCTCGGCGTCGCAGGACGTCGTCATCGACGCCTACCGCACCGACCTGCTGACGCACGCCGAGCGCGGCCTGGGCGCGTCGCTGAACGTGATGGGCTACCGGCTGGCGATGATCCTGTCCGGCGGCGTGGCGCTGATCTGGACCGACCCGAACCAGGGCGGCGGCTGGACCTGGCCCGCCGTCTACCGCTTCATGGCCGGCCTGATGGTGGTGGCGGCGGCGATCTCGGCGCTGGCGCTGCCGCGCCTGCCCGCGGTGCCGGCGAAGACGACGGTGGCGCGCAACGACGTCATCGGCTTCATCGCCGTGCTGGCCGCGGTGGCGGTGGGCGTGTTCCTCAGCGACCGCTTCGCGGCACGGATCGCCGGTGCGCTGCTCGGCGGCTGGCTTGCCGGCGGTGGCCTGCCGGCGGCGCTGCAGCAGCGCTGGGTGGAGCTGCTGGCGCTGCTGCTGGGCATCGCCTTCACATTGCCGCTGGCCGCCTGGGCGGCGCGCCGGGCGCGTTTCGAGACGCTGCTCGGCGGCTTGCGCAGCTACTTCAGCCAGCGCGGCGCGGCGGCCTTTCTGCTCTTCATCGTGTTCTACAAGCTGGGCGATGCGTTCGCCGGCTCGCTGATGACGCCGTTTCTGCTGAAGAGCATGGCCTACACGTCGGCCGAGGTCGGCGTCGTCAATAAGGTCATCGGCCTGTGGCTGACGATAGGCGGCGCGCTGCTCGGCGGCGCGCTGATGATCAAGCTCGGCCTGTGGCGCGCGCTGATGCTGTTCGGCGCGCTGCAGATGGCCAGCAACCTCGGCTTCTGGTGGCTGGCGCTGCACGGCCAGGGGCTGATGCCGGGGCTGGTGATCCCGGCCTTCGACTGGGGCTTCGTCAAGCTCGCCGCGCCGACGCCGGTGGACGGCGGGCTGCTGATGGTGGTGGCGTTCGAGAACCTGTCCGGCGGCATGGGCACGGCGGCCTTCGTCGCCTTCCTGATGAGCCTGTGCAGCCAGCGTTTCACGGCCACGCAGTACGCGCTGCTGTCGGCTTTCGCGTCGGTGGGCCGGGTCTGGGTCGGGCCGGTGGCCGGCGTGCTGGCCGAAAGCATCGGCTGGCCGGCTTTCTTCATCGTCAGCACCGTGCTCGCCGCGCCGGCGCTCGCGATGCTGTGGTGGCTGCGCGAGAGCGTGCGGGCGCTGGAGGTCGACCCGGATACCGCGGTGGCCGAAGACTGACGTTCCGGCGTCCATAGCGCGCTCCTACCGACGCAGGATGCGCGCGCGGCCGCGAGGCCTCATGCTTCGGCATGCAACACCCGGCCCGTCACACCGCCGCGCTGCGCGCCTTGTGCGCCTTGGGCCTGCACGCCGAGGTGCTGGTGCCGGCCGTGCTGGAGGCGCTGCACAAGGTGGTGCCGTCGGCGCGCAACCTGTTCGACTGGACCGACGAGCAGGGCCGCCTGGTGCGCTACTTCATCGAAGGGCCGATCGACGCGGTCATCGCGCAGCGCTACTTCGACGAATTCCACAACCGGCGCGAAGGCGAGGCGATGCCGCCGTTCCAGGCGCTGCGGCGCACGCCGGCGGGCATCCGCAGCGCCGGCGAGCTGGACCACGCTGCCTTCTACGCATCGGCGCTGTACAACGAGATCTGGCAGCCGCAGGGCTTTCGCTACCGCATGGAGGCGGTGCTGCGCGGCGCGCGCGGGCAGCTGCTGGGTTCGCTGGTGCTGTACCGCGGCCCGGGCGAGGCGCGCTTCTCGGCCGTCGACGAACGGCAGCTGGCCGAGGTGACGCCGGCCTTCGCCACCGCGCTGGAAACCTGCGGCCCGGCCGGGGCCGACGACCGCCACGTCGTCAGCCCCGAAGCACCGCAGACCGTGCTGATGACGCTGGACGGCGAGGTCTGCCACGCCAGCGATGGCGCGCACCGCCTGCTGCTGCTGGCCGACGGCGGCGTCACGCGCGACAGGCTGACGCGGCCGCTCGACGCTCTGGGCGGCGGCGCGCTGGCGATGCTGCTGGCGCGGCTGCGCGAACCGCGCGATGCCTTGGCGCCGGCACCGTCGATCACGCACGAAAACCCCTGGGGCCAGTTCGTGCTGTCCGGCGTGCTGCTGCGCCCGGCGGCCGCGCGCAACGTGGTGCTGGCGCAGGTGACGATCACGCGGCTGGAGCCGCACCGCGTGGCGCTGGAGCGCGCCTTGCGCGCGCTGCCGGTGACGCCGGGGCAGATGGCGGTGTGCCGCGAGCTGTACCGCGGCCTGCCGCAGGCCGAGATCGGCGGCCGCCTCGGCGTGGCGCCGGCGACGGTGGTCGACCATGCGCGCAAGGCCTACCGCGCGCTCGACGTGCGCTCGGCGCAGGAACTGCGCGCGCGGCTGGATGCACTGATTGCACGCTGACGCCGTGCCGTCGCTCCTAGAATCCGCGCCGGAACCTGCCGCTGTCGACCGGGGTCCGAGACACCATGCCCAAGACTTTCCAGACCGGCGCGTCGATCGCGCCACCCCCGCTGGCGCACCACGCGGGCTGCCGCTGTGCGCTGCATGGCCGGCGCCTGTTCGGCGCTGCGCTGCTGGCCGGCAGCGGCGCGGCGCTGGCGCAGGACGGCGTCAGGGGCGATGTCGGCGGCGAGTCGCGGTTCACCAAGCTGGTCTCGGCCGAGCAGGTCGAAGCCGCCGCGGCACAGCAGTACCAGCAGATGTTGCGCGAGGCGGCACAGCAGAAGGGGCTGGGCCCACCCGAGCACCCGCAGGTGCAGCGGCTGCGCGCCATCGCCGAACGCATCATCCCGCACGCCAAGCCGTGGAACCCGCGCGCCGAACGCTGGAAGTGGGAGGTCAACCTGATCGGCAGCCCGCAGCTCAACGCCTTCTGCATGCCGGGCGGCAAGATCGCCTTCTACTACGGCATCCTGAAGCAGCTGCAGCTGACCGACGACGAGGTGGCCACGATCATGGGCCACGAGACGGCACATGCCTTGCGCGAACACGCGCGCGAACGCATGGGCAAGACCGCGGCCACGCGCATCGGCGCCGGCGTGCTGAGCGCGCTGCTCGGCCTGGGCCAGACCGGCGACACGCTGCTGAACATGGGCGGCCAGCTGCTGACGCTGAAGTTCAGCCGCGAAGACGAGTCCGAGGCCGACATCGTCGGCATGGACCTCGCGGCCCGCGCCGGCTACGACCCGCGCGCCGGCATCTCGCTGTGGAACAAGATGATCGAAGCCAGCAAGGGCGCGCCGCCGCAGTTCTTGTCGACGCACCCGTCAGGCCCGACGCGCATCCACGACATCGAGGCCAAGCTGCCGAAGGTGATGCCGCTGTACGAGGCGGCGGCGAAGCCGGGCAAGGTGTACGGGGCGCCGGCGAAGGGCTGACGGCCGCGTTACACCTTGTGTCGGCTTGTGTTCATCACGCAGAATGGTGATGAACAAGAGCACGAAGACACTCAGGATGAGCTCGCCGACTGCGGAGGATGTGAGCTGGCCCGAACTGCACCGGGTGCGCCGCGCGATCGTGGTCGTGGATGTCGTCGAGTCGGTGCGTCTCATGCAGGCCTACGAGGCCGATGTGATCGACCGCTGGCGACGCTTCGTGGCGGAGGTGCGCACGGCAGTGCTGCCTCGCCACGGGGGCCGAATGGTCAAGAGCCTTGGTGACGGGATGCTTCTGGACTTCGAGAGCGTGCCGCCTGCGTGCGCCGCCGCGTTCGACATCGTGCACCGTATCCGCGCGCACAACATCGGGCGGGCCGCTGATTCGGCAATTTGCCTGCGTGTCGGTGCAAACGTTGCCGACATCGTCGTCGACGAGTTGGATATCTATGGCCCAGGGGTGAACCTGGCCGCACGTGTGGCGACGCTGGCGGGGCCGAACGAGGTCGTTGCGACCGTACCGTTCTGCGACGAGCTTGTGGCCGGCGTCGACGCGGAACTCGAGGACCTGGGCGATTGCTATGTCAAGCATCTCGACGATGCCGTGCACTGCTTCCGGCTCACGGTGCCCGCTGCGGCGGGTCAGTTGGTGGCACCGTCCACGTCACCGGTGCCTCGGGCAGAGAAACCGCAGGTGGCACCCCGTTTGGCGGTAATGCCGCTGACCGGTTTTGGCCTGCCCCCCAGCGACACGGCTGCGGGCCACTTGATTGCCGACAACCTCATCAGTCGGCTTTCCGCTGGGGACGCGCTCAGAATCATCTCGCGCCTGTCGACGGCAGCACTGGTCGACCGGGCGCTTACCGTCCCGGAGATCGCCGCCCGACTTGGGGCGCAGTACGTCGTCAGTGGTTCCATTGTGCAGCGCGGGGCGGGACGCTGGCGCATCGGGATCGAACTGGCCGACGGGGTGGACGGCGCGGCACTGTGGTCGTGCTCGACCGATCTCGATTCGCACGAGGCTTTGCTGCCGGACGACGACTATTCCGCCGATGCCGCTGCACATCTGCTGGAAGCCATTGCGGCGCATCAGTTGCGGCGCTTGCAAACCCAACCGCTGCCTTCGCTGCAGTCGTACGCGCTGCAGCTGGCAGGGTTGACGCTGATTCATCGGGCGTCCAGGGATGACTTCGAGCGAGGACGCGGCGTTCTGGAATCGCTGGTAGAGCGGCATCCGCGCGCCCCGGTGCCACGCGCTTGGCTGGCCAAATGGTGGGTCCTGCGGACGACTCGGGGAATGGCCGGCCATCCGTATGAAGAGGCGGGACACGCGCTTGGCCATATTCGCGCGGCGCTTCAAGCAGATCCCGACTGTGCTCTGGCACTGGCGATGCAAGGGTTCGTGGAGTGCCACATGCTGCGCGACCTCGACGCCGCTGAAGCGAGCCTCGACAAGGCGATGGCAATCAACCCGAGCGAGCCGCTCGCCTGGCTCTATCTCAGCGTCGTGCATGGCTTTCGAGGCCAAGGTGAACTCGCGTTCAGGGCCGCCGAGACGGCGACATCCTTGTCGCCGTTGGACCCGCAGCGCCACTACTTTGACGCGCTCGCGGCCAGCGCCGCCATCACGGCCGGCCACCTTGCTCGCGGCATCGACCTCGCCGATCGCGCCTTGAAGGCCAATCGCAACCATCTACCCACTCTGCGCGCGCTGACCGTCGCGCAGGCCGAATCGGGTGATCTCGACGCGGCGCGCTTCACTGCCCAGCGCGTGCTGCAGCTGACACCGGACTTCACGATTCGAAGCTACGTCAGCGGTGCGCCAAGAGGATCCGAGACGACGCGGCAACGCTTCGCAGCCGCGTTCTCGCGAGCCGGGTTGCCGCTGGGTTGATTCGCCGCGTCACGCGGCAAGAAGGGGAGAAGCGATGAGCGAAAGCCTGGGAGGTTCTATCGGCGGTTCGATCGGCGGATCGATCGGCGGGTCAATCGGAGGATCCATCGGCGGCTCGATTGGGGGTTCGATTGGCGGATCCATCGGCGGCTCGATCCTGTCCGATGCGTTCGCGACCCCGCTGTATGCAGAAGCCATGATTCGTCACCGTGCCGCGTCGATCGATCTCGGTGGCGAGCCGGTGTTGTGGGATGTCGCCGACCGCCGAGGCCGTGACAGCCGCCTGTTCCATTGGGATCCCTGGGTCCGCAGCTATCTGATCGCGCAAGAGCTGATCCGGCCGATGGATTTCGAATCCGGCACCGGAGAGACCGCATCACTGACGCTCAACGTCTTTGGTTCGAACGATGGGAAGCTCGACGCCACGCCGCGCCCTTTGGTCACACTCATCGGTCCGAGGACGGAGGTCTTCGAGCAGCAAGTGTCCCAGGTGCTCGACTGGTCCGAACTCCGTGAGGAGCGCATGCCCGAAATCCTGGCCCAGATGGAGACACAGCATTGCTTCTGGGGGTCTGTCATTCCCATTCATACCGACCGAATGAAATCCACGCGGGAGCTGTTGGAGGCGGCTGTACGCATGGCCGTGTTCGTCGAAATGCGCTTCAAGCATGAACTCGCGGCCTGGCGGCCGATTGACTATTCGCCGCAGGTCCAGCCCCTGATCACCACGCCGGGCCACGGCGCGACGCCCAGCGGCCATTGCACCGAGTCGTACGTGATCTACGAGGTACTCAAGGCTTTGCTCGACACCAAGGACACCGATGCGGGCCGGCGTGCGATGAATCGACAGTTCAGCCATATCGCTGAACGAGTGTCGATCAACCGCGTGGTGGCCGGCGTGCACTTTCCGGTGGACAACGTGGCTGGACGCTTGTTGGGTACGGTACTGGGCGAATACATGGTGCATCGCTGCGTTGGTGACGACAGTCCGTGCCATTTCGGCAGGTTCGACGGCTTGCTGTATGCAGCTGAAGACGGATTCAACCCGGTCACGCAGTGGATGTTCGCGCCGGGCCCCAATCGAGTCCGACCTGCGTACTACACCCACTACGATCCGCTGCCGACACTCGATCGCCCCGGCCCCAGCCGCCTGTTGCGGGCGCTGTGGGACAAGGCGATGGCCGAGGTGGTCGAACTCGGCCTGAGATTCGATCGAGCCGAATCATGAAGTGCACGCCGCTCGGCGCCGGCCCGCTGGGTACCATCGCGCACGTCGTCGGTGTCGACGCGGCTTTGGTATGGGCCAATGCGACGAACTTCCGCGATTTCTGCCGTCCGGGTGCCGACATGCCACAGCAAGTACCTGTCGTCGTGGAACTCTCGGCCCGGTCGAGCGCCGACGCGCTGCGCGCCGATGGCGCCATCGTTCCGTCCGTGCACCGAGGTTCCTCGATGCGGCATGTCGGAGCCTGGTTTGATCAGAACTACTGCCGCAAGGCACTCGCGCAGCACAAGGACGCGCCGGTGGCTCGTTTCACGCTGCAGCTGCCGGTGATTCCGCAGCGTCCGCGGCCCTTGCGCGACGTGCCTGCGCCCCCTGTCTCGACAAAGATCAGGCGCACGCGTTCGAAGAGTTCGGTCCTCATCGGTGTCATCGACTGCGGCTGCCCTTTCGCGCACCGCATGTTGCGGGACGCCGCCGGCACAGCTACACGGGTGCTGCATCTGTGGGACCAGGATCTGCACGCGCCAGCCTTCGTCGCCGAAGGCGCGGCGGTACCACGGGACTTCGGCTACGGGGCAGAAGTCGACCGCAGGCTAATGAACCGGCTGATGAGCGAGTCGGCCGTGCCGGGCGACGCGCGCGAGGTCAACGAGACGTTGTGCTACGAGCGGGCTGGTTATGACGTTCTGCGCTATCGCTTCGGACACGGCGCTGCCGTGCTCGGGCTGCTGGTTGCGCCGCGTCCGCTGGACACTGCCGTCATGGTGAGGCCCGGGCCATCGCGGCCGCAGCGGCGGGACGATGCCGCTGCCGGGGCCGACGTCGTGTTCGTTCAGCTGCCGCGCGACGCCGTGCAAGATTCGGGCAGTGCGTCGATCGAGCGTTGCGTGATCGATGGGCTCGACTACATCCTCTCTTGCGCACGGCCGGGTCAGCGCGTTGTCGTCAACATCAGCGACGGTTCGAGCCGAGGCTCGCACGATGGGCAGTCGATCGTCGAGCTGGCGATCGCCGAGCGCGTGAAGCTGTGCAAGGGTAGGCTGCATGTGGTGATAGCGGCGGGCAATAGTCGCGACGAAGAACGCCACGCCCAGTTCGATCGACTCAAACCGGGCGCGTCCGCACGGGTCTGGCTGCGCGTGCCGCCGGGAAACGAGACCACGGCCTTCGTCACCGTTCGGCTGCCGCCAAGTGCACGTGGCTTGGGGGTGCGGGTGATACCGCCGGGTGCCGACGGTGTCGACGCGCGCACGACCCTCGCTGGCCGGGCCGACGCGTGGTCGCATGACGAGTCGGCCGCGCCCTTCTCCGGTCTGGTGCTACCCAGACCATTGCGCAACCGCGCATGCACCGGTTTGCTGGCCATTGCTCCGACCCAGGTCGCCACAACCGGGCAGCCGTCTGCACCGGCGGGCGACTGGTGTATCGAGGTATCGCTGGCACCCGGCGCCGTCGTGCCCGACGAACCCGTGCACTTGTGGGTCAGCCGCAGTCAACGCAATGCCACCGCGCTTGCGCGGGCGCGGCAGGCGCGCTTCATCGACGTGGACCGGCTCTACGATCCCCAGCCGCACCTTCGGCCACTGAAAGAAGATCCGAAGCCTGCCAGGTCGCCGATCCGGCGCGCGGGAACGCTGAACTCGCTGGCCACGGGCGCTCGAAGCGTGGTCGTGGCCGGCGTCTTGCGTCTTGAGAGCGAGCCGGCGCTTTATAGCTCGGCCGGGCCCGCAGCGGGGCCGATCACGAAAGCGCGGGCAGGTCCGGACTACGCCGCACCGGTGGACGAGTCGTGGGGGTTGCGCGGTATGCGCGTTGCTGGCAATCGGTCTGGCGACGCGATCCGCGCCATCGGCACGAGCTTCGCCGCACCGCAGGTAGCGCGGCGCCTTGCCAATGGCGAACCGCCGACGGTCGTCAAGAACCGCGACGGCGATATCCGTCGTGTTGGGAAAGGCGTCGTACCGCCAGACCCGCCCTGACGCTTACCAGCGAGCGGGCAGGGGCTTCAGCAGCCGCAGGCCGGCGTGGCTTGTTTCGACATAGCCACCGGTCTCCAGCTCTTTCATCACGCGGCTCACCATCTCCCGCGTGCAGCCCAGCCGGCGCGCCGCGTCCAGGTGCGTCAGCCTCTCGCCGATGAGCCGGGCGCCATCCGCTTGAGGCTCCGCAATCGACTCCAGCAACAGCTTCAATCGCCCATAGACGTCATTCAAGGCCAGCTGCTTGGCGCTCAGCGTCGCGGCGCGCGCGCGGCGGATCAGCTTGGCCATCAGCTCGAAGGCGAACGCCGGCTGTTCCGTCAAGTACTGCTCCAGCGTTGGCCGCGTGATCACGGCGCAGGTACTGGCTTCCACGGCTATCACGCTGGCCGATCGAGGCCCGCCGTCCAGGCTCATTTCGCCAACATACTCGCCCGGCCCGTAGCTGCCGTGGGTGATCTCGCGATCGTTGCCCGCGTCGCTGCCAAACACACGCAGCCGCCCACCCAGGATGATGTAGATCGTGTCCCCGACATCCCCCTCCTGCATCAACAGCGTGCCCTTGCGGTAGTTCCGCACCTCGCCGCGCCGCGCCAGGGCGCGCACCGACTCGCTCAGGGCGGGGTGGTCCAGCGCGTCGCGGGGGGCGGCCTTGGATGTCGGCATGCCGGCATCGTATCCGCCCTCGGCGTCATGCGCGCAGTGCGCTCACCATCGGCGGTAGCACGGCCACCTGGCGGACCAGGGCGCGGATGTTGTCGGCGCCGGTCTTGGCGCGCACGCTGCCGATCTGCGTGCGCACGGTGGCCAGGCCGACGACGTTCAGCTCGGCGATCTCGCGCGGGTCCAGGCCTTCGCACAGCGACTCCAGCACGCGCGTCTCGGCCGGCGTCAGCCCGTGCATGCGTGCGAACGACTGCACCGAGATGCGCTCGGTCAGGTGGCGCTTGCCCAGCATCACCAGCGTCGCCTGGTTGCCGAGCGGGATCACCGCGATGTTGACCCGCTGCGTGCCTTCGCCCAGCGCCAGCAGCCGGCGCAGGCCGCGCTGCGCCGCGCCGGACAGCGCGTCGTGCAGGCGCGCCACGTCCTGCGCGTGGCGAGCGCGCAGCTGCCGGCCCAGCAGCTGCAGCGGGTGGCCGGCGTCGAGCTCGGTGCGCGCGGCATGGTTGACGTGCACCAGCTCGGCGTCGTCGGCCAGCAGCAGCATGCCGTAGTCGATCTCGTCGAGCATCAGCGCCAGCCAGCGCGCCACCGGCGGCGTGCCGGCGCGCCGCTCGGGGCCGCGGTAGTCGGGGCCGCGTGCCGGCATGGGCAGGGCGCCGAAGTGGGCAACAGGGTTCTCGAACATGTTGATCTCCCGTGGTACCGGCGGTGCAGCGAAAGCCGTAGCCGATGCCGAGAGCTTAGGAAGTCATCATCAGTTCAGGGGGTGAATGCATCGCGCGGAATTTGTGATGTATTTACCTCGAACACCGTCCCCCCATCAGGCGATGACCGGCCGGACACGCGCGCTCAGCATGCCCTCAGCAACGCCGCTATTCGGCATTGCCGGGTGGGCGGGTCGCCCTTGTCGGCTCGCATGGTGGGGAGAAACTCAATGTCCTATCTCGTTGTCGTGCTCGGCTGGGATGCCGAAAACAAGCTGCCGTCCGAAGCCTTGTCAGGCAATAACATCACGGTGCTCAGCTGCCCTGCGTGTCCGCGCAGCCCGGAAGCCTATGCAGGCGACGAGGTCGACTCGGGCGTGTCGATCCCGGCGCCTGCCGAAATGCGCGTGCTGCACTTCAACACCCGCCTCGGCGCGGTGGCGTGGCGGGTGGCGCATGCCGATGACCTGGAGGACAAGATCGTGCTGATGGATGGCGAACTCGATGACGATTGACGGGGTCGGGCCGCAGTGGGGTGGCTGAGGCGCGGGCGCGCCGCTGCCGCTGCGCTGCTGCTGCCATTGGCGGCCGGCGCAGCCGACCGCGTGCTGATGCTGGCGGCCCCCGATGCCACCACCACGCCCGCCGTGGTCGAACGCGCCGTTCAGGCGTGGGCCGCGCGCCAGGCGGGCAGCATCGAACTGGTAGTGCGTGAGGTGCCGGCCGACCCGCTCGGCTTGTCGGACGGCCGGCGCCAGCCCTTGCCGCTGCAGGGGCCGAAGCGGGTGATCTTCGCCACCACCATGGCCGTCGCGCGCGCTGCGCAGCTGCAGGAGCCGGGCACGGCGATCGTCTTCGAAGGCTCCGCCGACCCGTTGATGATGTGCCTGGTGGATTCGCTCGCCCAACCCGGCCGGAATGCCACCGGCTACACCAGCGCGCTGCCCGATAGCGCCAAGATGCTCGACACGCTGGTCGACGGCTTTCCGTCGCTGCGCCAGGTGATCCATCTGGTGTCGGCCGACAACCTGCACCCCGCCGACTGCAGCGGGGCCGCCGCGCCGCTGCCGCCCTGCCGCTCCGGGCTGCACGAGCCCGACGCCCACCTCGAACGCCTGCAGCCGACGGCGCCGGTGCGCGAACAGGCGCGCCGGCGCGGCGTCGATCTGCGTTTCCTGCTCATCTGCGAAGCGCGTGACCTGGCGCTGATCAATGCGCTGGCTGCGCGGCCCGACGTCGGTTTCATCGTGCCGCTGCACTACCTGTTCTACGCGCGTGGCCGTGCGCTTGTGAACCGCATTGCGGCGACGCGTCGCCCAGCGGTCTACGGCGCATTGATGTTCTCGCGGCTCGGCGGGCTGCTGGCCGTCGAGACCCTCGTCGACGAGGTCGACGACAGGGCCGCGGTCGACCTGCTGCTGAAGGTGCTGGACGGCCGTGCACCGGCCGAATTGCCGGTGCTGATGCCGCGCGGTTTCGGGATCACCGTCAATGCCTGGGCCGCAGCGGCGCAGGGCCTGCACCCGAGCCTGGCGCTGCTGCGCCGGGCCGACCAGATCATCGTGCAGCCGCCGCGGCGCTGATGGCGGCTGTCGCGCGCCCCCAAGCCGGCTGGCGTTCGCGCCTGTGGCGCAAGCACGCGCTCGTCATCGCCGCGCTGCTGGCGCTGGCCATTGCCGCCTTCGGTCTGACCGAAATGGCGGTCTCGTACCGCGAGGTCGTGGCCCAGGTCGGGCAGGTGCAGCAGGCGCAGGCGCGCGAGGCTGCGCAGGCCGTGCGCGGCGCATTCGCCAACATCGAACGCCATGTCGGCGCCGTGACCGCGCTGCCCTGGGCGCTGGACGACCAGCTCACGCTACAGACGCGGCGCGAAGAGTACGCGCGGCTGCTGCGGCTGGTGCCGGCGGTGGAGAGCGTGGCCTTCTTCGACGCGGTCGGCCAGGAACGGCTCGACGTCTCGCGGCGCGGCGCCGACCGCATGGCCGCCGGCTCCGGCGCGCCGCCCACCGATGCGCCGCGTGGCCCGCTGCGCAGCAGCTATGGCAGCGTCGAATACGCCGCCGACTACGACCCGCAGCTGACGCTGGACCTGTCGTATCCCGAATCGGCCGGCGTCGGCCGCACGCGCGTGCGCATCGCGCTGCGTGCGTTGGCGCGCGAGCTGGTGACCCCGCTGAGTGCCACCGACGCTGAGGTCTATGTCGCCGACCACGCCGGCGTGCCGGTGTTGCACCGCGACTCGCAGGTGATGCTGGAACGGCGCCCGGTCAGCAGGCCGGGCAACGGGGCCGCTGCCGGCAGCGCGACGCGCAGCACCGACCGCGCCGGTCGCGCCGTGCTCGTCTCCGCCGAGCCGCTGCCCGAACTGGGCTGGTCCGTCGTCGTCGAGCAGCCGCTGGAGCAGGCGATGGCACCGGTGCGCGCCACGCTGTGGCGCACGGCGGCGTTCACCGGCGTCGGCGTGCTGCTGGCGGTGGGCGCGGCGCTGTACCTGGCCGGGCGCCTGACGCGGCCGATCCTGGACCTGTACCACGGCGCCGAAGCCATCGGCGCCGGCAGCATGGACACGCGGCTGGCGGTGCGCACCGGCGACGAGCTGGAAGCGCTGGCCGGCGAGTTCAACCGCATGGCCTCCAGCCTGCAGGACAGTTATGCCGTGCTCGAAGACCGGGTGCGCGAAAGGACGCTGCAGCTGGAGATCGCGAACCGCCACAAGTCGGAGTTCCTGGCCAACATGTCGCACGAGCTGCGCACGCCGCTGAACGCCATCATCGGCTTCTCCGAGGTGCTGCAGGCCGAGATGTTCGGGCCGCTGAACGCCAAGCAGAGCGAGTATTCGAGCGACATCCACGATTCGGGCGAACACCTGCTGGCGCTGATCAACGACATCCTGGATCTGTCGAAGATCGAAGCCGGCCAGCTCGAGCTGGAGCTGTCGGAGTTCGACGTGCGGCTGGCCGTCAACGCGGCCGTGGCGCTGGTGCGCGAACGCTGCCTGCGCCAGCAGATCCGCCTGACTGTCGAGGTGCAGGACGGCGTGGCAACGTGGGTTGCCGACCTGCGCCGCATCAAGCAGGTGCTGGTGAACCTGCTCGGCAACGCGGTCAAGTTCACGCCCGCCGGCGGCAGCATCAGGCTGCGCACGCAGGTCGACGCCAGCGAAGGCCTGGTCATCGAGGTGGCCGACAGCGGCGTCGGCATCGCGCCCGAGCACCACGAGATCGTGTTCCAGGAGTTCCGCCAGGTCGGCAGCGACGGCCTGCGCAAGGCCGAAGGCAGCGGCCTCGGGCTGGCGCTGGTGAAGCGCCTGGTCGAGCAGCACGGCGGCCGCATCACGCTGCGCAGCGAACTCGGGCAAGGCGCGAGCTTGCGCTTCAACATTCCGCGGAGACAATCATGACGGCAACCATCCACGTCATCGACGATGACGAGAAGAGCCGCAAACTGCTGCGTGATGTGCTCTCGCACCTGGGCTACCACGTCGTCACCGCGGCCAACGGGCCGGACGCGGTGGACAACCTGCGCCGCGAGCCGCCCGACCTGGTGCTGCTCGACATCCAGCTGCCCGGCTTGTCGGGCTACGAGGTGCTGTCGTGGTTGCGCGCGCAGCCCGGCGGCGCCAGCGTGCCGGTATTCGCCGTGACGGCCAGCGTGATGCCGCAGGAACGCCATCTGATGGTTGCCGCCGGCTTTAGCGGCTACCTGCCCAAGCCGCTGTCGATGCGCGAGCTGATGCAGACCGTGGCTGCTGTGTTGCCGCAGGCGGAGCCGCCGGCATGACGCGCCCGGCGCGTGTGCTGGTCGTCGACGACCAGCCGATGAACCAGCGGCTGCTCGCCGACCTGCTGGCGAGCGACGGCTACGCCGTCGAAGTCGCCGGCGGCGGCGCGCAGGCGCTGGCCATGGCGCTGGCCGATCCGCCCGACCTGGTGCTGCTGGATGTGCTGATGCCCGATGTCGACGGCTTCGAGGTCTGCCGCCGCCTGCGCGAAGCCCCGCACACGCAGGTGGTGGCCATCGTCATGGTGACGACGCTGGACAGCCGCGAAGACCGCGTGCGCGGCCTCGAAGCCGGCGCCGACGACTTCCTGAGCAAGCCGATCCAGCGCGCCGAGCTGCAGGCGCGCGTGCGCTCGCTGCTGCGCGTGAAGACGCTGTACGACGAGGTCTCGCGCCAGCGCCAGGCGCTGGCCGACTGGTCGGCCACGCTGGAGCAGCGCGTCGCCGAAAAGGTGCGCGAGGTCGAGCGCCTGTCGCAGCTGAAGCGCTTCTTCTCGCCGCACCTGGCCGAGCGCCTGGTGGCCGACGGCTTCGAGGCGCTGCTCAGCAGCCGCCGCCGCGAAGTGACGGTGCTGTTCGCCGACCTGCGCGGCTTCACCGCCTTCGCCGAACGCAGCGACGCGGCGCTGGTGATGGCCTTGCTGCGCGACTTCCACGCCGCGATGGGCGAACTCGTCTTCCACCACGGCGGCACGCTCGAGCGCTTCACCGGCGACGGCATGATGGTCTTCTTCAACGATCCCGATCCGGTCGAAGACCACGCGCTGCGCGCCGTGACGCTGGCGGTGGCCATGCGCGACCGCGCCGCTGCGCTGGCGCCCGGCTGGGCTGCGCACGACGGCCCCGAAGGCGTCGGCTTCGGCCTCAGCAAGGGCGTGGCGACGATCGGTGCGATCGGCTTTTCGGCGCGCGTGGACTACGCCGCCATCGGCACCGTCACCAACCTGGCGGCGCGGCTGTGCGCCGAGGCGCCGGCCGGCGAGATCCTGGTCTGCGACGCGGTCTGGGCGGCGCTGGCGGGCCGTGCGCTCGGCGCACCGAGCGAGCCGCTGCGGCTCAAAGGCATGCCGGCGCCGGTGCCGGCGTGGCGCATCGCCGGCCTGGCCGCCGGCGCTACCAGCCTTCCGGCAGCGCCTTCAGCAGCGTGACGCTGGCGCGCGCGGTGCGCACGTAGCCGCCGCGTTCCAGGTCCTTCAGCAGCCGGCTGACCATCTCGCGCGACGAGCCCAGCCGGCTGGCGATGGCCTGGTGCGTCAGGCGCTCGACGATCGCGCGCGAGCCGTCTTCGGCGGCCGGCCCGGCCAGGCCTTCGAGCAGCCGGCGCAGCCGGCCGTAGACGTCGTACAGCGCGAGTTCGCGCGCACGTTCGGTGGTCCAGCGGGCGCGGCCGATCAGCCGTTCGATCAGCGAGCGCGCGAAGGCCGCATCGCTGCCGACGTGCTCCCAGACGGTCTGCCGCGTGACGACCGCGCAGACGGTGGTTTCCAGCGCTTCCACCGACGCCGAGCGCGGCCCGCCGTCGAGCGCCATCTCGCCGAAGTATTCGCCGACGCTGTCGATGGCGAAGCTGATCTCGCGCCCGCCAGCGTCGGTGGAGAAGGCGCGCACGCGGCCTTCGAGCAGGAAGTAGACCTCGTCGCCGCTGGTGCCCTCGTGGATGATGACCATGCCCTTGCGGAAGCGCTTCAGCTGGCCGCGCGCAGCCAGCGGCTGCAGCGTCGGCGGCAGGCGGGCGATCAGGGCTACGAAACGGGAGTCGAGCGGCGCATCCATCGGCAGGTCGCGTCGGCTCGACGCGAGCCGGCGGATTATCGCGGCCGCAACAGCATGTGTTCGAGCAAAATGCCGAGCGGCTCGGCGCCGTCGCTGCGCAGTGCCGGCACCATCGGCGGCAGCACGGCCACCATGCGCACCAGCGCGCGGATGCTGCGCGCCCCGGTCTTCTCGCGCAGGCAGCCGATCTGCGTGCGCACGGTAGAGATGCGCACGCCCTGCGTCTGCGCGAACTCGGCCGGCGCCACGCCGGCGCACAGCGCTTCGAGCACGCAGGTCTCGGCCGGCGTCAGGCGGTGGCTGCGCGCGAAGCCTTGCACCGACAGGTCTTCGCAGACCTGGCGCTTGCCCAGCAGCAGCATCGTCGCCGCGGCGCCGTCGAGTGCGCCGTGGCCCAGCGGCACCACGGCCAGGCTGATGCGCTGTTCGCCGTCGCCCATGCTCAGCAGCTGGCGCATGCCGCGGTGCGCGGCGCCGGCCAGCGCGCCGACGAGCATCGCGGTGTCGGTGCGGCTGCGCGCGCACAGCTGGCCGGCCACCAGCTGCAGCGGGTGCTGCGCGTCGAGTTCGAGTCGCGCGCGGTGGTTGAGCAGGCGCACGCCGCCGTCCTGGTCGAGCAGCATCAGGCCGTAGTCGATCTCGTCGAGCATCAGCGCCAGGCAGCGCGACCATCCGGTCTCGGCACGTTCCGGCGCGGCCCGCGGGGCGAGCGGCTGCGGGGCACTGCGGGCGGCGACTGGCTGGTCAAGCATGGTGTTGCGTGCCTTCGCGGATGGGGTGCGCTGCAAGCAACGCGCAACAAAGAGTAAGCAGCGATACTCGCGACGGGCTGTGAATCTGACCCATGCGCTTTGTGACTTTTTCACATTCGACCGTTGCCGGCCTGCTGGCCGCCTTGTTGGGCATGCTGCTTGCCGGCTGCGCCAGCACCACGCCCGGCGGCGTGCCGGTCGACGCCAGCTACAGCGCCACGGCGCAGGACAGCCGCGTGCTGTTTCTGGTGCTGCACTACACGGTGGGCGACCGGGCCAGTTCGCTGAAGGTGCTGACGCAGGGCGAGGTGTCGGCGCACTACCTCGTCAGCGACGAGACGCCGCCGCGCATCTACCGCCTGGTCGACGAGAGCCGGCGCGCCTGGCACGCCGGTAACAGCGCGTGGCAGGGGCACCGGCAGCTGAATGCCAGCTCGATCGGCATCGAGATCGTCAATCCCGGGCCGGTCGGCGGGGCGGCGGGGCGCAGCTTCGCGCCGTTCGCCCCGGCGCAGATCGACGCGCTGATCCCGCTGGTGCGCGACATCGTGCAGCGCCATGGCATCCGCCCCGACCGCGTGCTCGGCCACAGCGACGTGCAGCCGCAGAACAAGCAGGATCCGGGGCCGATGTTCCCGTGGCAGCGGCTGGCCGAAGCCGGGCTCGTGGCCTGGCCCGATGCCGCGCGCGTGGCCGCGCAACGCGCCGCCTACGAAGCCGGGCTGCCCGACGTGGCCTGGTTCCAGCAGCGGCTGGCCGGCGTGGGCTACGAGGTGCCGACGCAAGGCCAGCTCGACGCGGCCACGCGCAACGTCATCGCGGCCTTCCAGATGAAGTACCGCCCGGCGCTGTACGACGGCCAGCCCGACGCCGAGACCGCGGCGCTGCTGCAGGTGCTGTCGGAGAGGGTGTCGCCCTAACGCCCGCGCTGGCGGTTGACGTCGAGCGCCGTCACCGGCGCGGCGCGGTGGCCCCAGCTGCCGCGCAGGTAGCTGACGACGGCGGCGATCTCCTCGTCGCTGAGTACGGTGGCGAACGGCGGCATGCCGTAGGGCCGCGGGTTGCCCGCAGTGGCCGGCGCGAAGCCGCCGCCGAGCACGAGGTTGATGACGTTGTCGGGCGACGCCAGCGTGATGGCGCGGTTGCCGGCCAGCGCTGGCACCGCGCCCGGCGCGCCTTCGCCGCTTTCGCCGTGGCAGGCCACGCAATGGCGTTCGTAGAGGCGTGCGCCGGCGGCGCTGGGCTCGGCCGCCGGTGGCAGCACCTCGCCCTGCGGCAGTGCCTTCAGGAAGGTGGCGATCGCCAGCAGATCCGGGTCGTCCAGGTATTGCGTGCTGCGCGCCACCACCATCGCCATCGGGCCGCTGGCGCTGGCGCGGTCGTTGCGGCCGGTCTTCAGCAAGGCGACGACCTGCTCCAGCGGCCAGTCGGCAACGCCGGCCTGGTCCACGTCATTCAGCGCCGGCGCCACCCAGCCTTGCATCGGGATCGCGCCGCCGCGCAGGTCCAGCGCGCCGTCGGTGGCGCCCCAGGCGTTGCGCGTGCCGTGGCAGGCGCTGCAATGGCCGAGGCCGCCGACGAGGTAGGCGCCGCGGTCCCACAGCGCCGAGCGGCCGGGGGGCCGCGCTGCCGTCGTCGGCCGGAAGTACAGCGCGCGCCAGACCGCCAGCGCAGCCTGCGTGCTGTACGGGAAGCGCAGCGCATGCGGCCGGTTCGGCTGCGCCACCGGCGCCAGGCTGCCGAGGTAGGCGAACAGGTCGCGCACGTCGTCGCGCGTGACCTGCGTGAAGTTCGGGTACGGGCAGGCCGGCGCCAGCAGCCGGCCGTCGGCCGAGCGGCCGTTGTGCAGGGCGCGCCAGAAGGCGTCTTCGCTCCAGCTGCCGAGGCCGGTCTTCGGGTCGGGCGTGAGGTTCGGTGCGTAGACGGTGCCGAAGGGCGTGGCGATGGCGGTGCCGCCGGCGAAAGGCGCGCCGCCGCGCGCGCTGTGGCAGCCGGCGCAGTGGCCGGCGCGGGCCAGGTAGGCGCCATGCGCGACCTGTTCGGCGCTGGCCGCCCGGCGCCCGGCGGTGTCGGGCGACAGCGGCATTTCATCAAGGTGGTTCAGCGCCACGACGGCCCCCGCAGCGGCCAACACGACAGCCAGCGGCAGCGCCAGCGCCAGCCACCAGCGGCGCTTCACGGCGCCACCCCGCCGCAGTCCAGCGGCATCTTCGCCGGCAAGGCCGTGGCCGGCTTGCCCGGCACCGGTTGCGCCGCCAGCCACGACGAGATCGCGGCGATGTCCTGCGGCGCCAAGGCCTGGGCCACGTCGGCCATGCAGTCAGGCGCCTTGGCGTGGCGCTGGCCGCTGCGCCACGCGCCGAGCTGCGCGTTGATGTAGTCGCGCGGCAGCCCGAGCAGCCCCGGCAGCGCCGGCTGCACGCCGGTGAGTGCCGCGCCGTGGCAGGCCACGCAGGCCGGCACGCGCCGCGCGGCGTCGCCTTCGAGCACCAGCGTGCGGCCGCGCGCCAGCCCTTCGGCCGGCGCATTGCCGGGCTGCGGCTTCGCGTAGGGCAGCTCGATGGCCGCGAAGTGTTCGGCGATCTCGCGCAGGTAGGCGTCGTCCAGCGGGTCGAGCAGCGTCGTCATCGGCGCATAGTGGCGCCGGCCTTCGCGAAACGCGACGAGCTGGTTGTACAGATAGCCGGCTGGCTTGCCGGCGATGCGCGGGTAGAAGCCGTCGCTCGCGGCGCGGCCTTCCTTGCCGTGGCAGGCGGTGCAGGCCAGCACGCGCTGGGCCATCGTGTCGTCGACCTTCGGCGCGGCGGCCGCAGCAGCGGCGAACAACCCGGCGATGATCGCGAGGTGCTTCACTTCACTAAAGCTTGAAACCGTAGTCGATGATCACCGGCGCGTGGTCGGAGAAGCGCTGCTCCAGGTAGATCTGCTCGCGCTGCGCCTTGGCGGCGATGGCCGGCGTGGCCAGGTGGTAGTCGAGCCGCCAGCCGACGTTCTTGGCCCAGGCCTGGCCGCGGTTGCTCCACCAGGTGTACTGGTCGGGGTTCGGGTTCAGCGTGCGGAACACGTCCACCAGGCCGGCCGCCAGCAGCTTGCTCAGCCAGGCGCGTTCGTCGGGCAGGAAGCCGCTGTTCTTCTGGTTGCTCTTCCAGTTGCGCAGGTCGATTTCCTGGTGCGCGATGTTGACGTCGCCGACGAGAATGAATTCACGCTCGGCCTTCAGTTTCAGCAGGTGCGGAAACAGCTTGGCCAGGAAACGATACTTCGCGGCCTGCCGGTCTTCACCGCTGGAGCCGCTGGGAAAGTAGCAGCTGATGACGCTGAACTTGCGCTTGGCGGTGTCGTAGCGGGTTTCGACGTAACGGCCTTCGGCGTCGAACTCTCGTCTGTCAAAGCCAGTGACCACTTCGCTGGGAGCCTTTGCCGTGTATAGGCCGACACCCGAGTAGCCCTTCTTCTCGGCATAGTGGAAATGGCCGTCCATGCCGGCCACGCGGTCGAAGGTGCCGGCCACGTGTTCGTGCTGGGCCTTGATCTCCTGCACCCCCATACAATCGGCGCCCGCGCTTTCGGCCCAGCCGACGAAGCCCTTGCTGGCGGCCGAACGGATGCCGTTCAGGTTCAGCGTGATCAGTCGAAAACCCAAAGGATGACCTCCATGAACGTTGGCCTGGCGCAGGAATTCGTCAAGTTCTCGGTTGAAGCCGGTGTGCTGCGCTTCGGCGAGTTCAAGACGAAGGCCGGCCGGATGTCGCCCTACTTCTTCAACGCCGGCCTGTTCAATGACGGCGCCAAACTGGGGCGTCTCGCAACATTCTATGCACGCCGGTTACTCGACAGCGGCATGGATTTCGACATGCTGTTCGGCCCTGCCTACAAGGGCATCACGCTGGTCGCGGCGGTGGCCATCGAGCTGGCGCGACTGGGGCGCAACGTGCCTTTCGTCTACAACCGCAAAGAAGCCAAAGATCACGGCGAAGGCGGCGTGCTGGTCGGCGCGCCGCTGGCCGGGCGCGTTGTCATCGTAGACGACGTCATTTCCGCGGGAACCTCGGTGCGCGAATCCATCTCCATGATCACAGCGGCTGGCGCCACCCCTTGCGGCGTGGCCATCGCGCTCGACCGGCAGGAGAAAGCCACCGAGGGCGGCCGCGATGTCGAATGGTCGGCTGTGCAATACGTCTCGTCACAACTGAATCTGCCGGTGCTGGCCATCGCCAGCCTGGACGACTTGCTAAAGTACCTTCAGACCGGCGACGACGCGAGCCTGCGCACCCATGCGGCGCCTGTGCGGGCGTACCGGGACCGCTACGGAGTCTGAATGGATACGACGGTGGCGCGGCGTTGGTGCGGCGGCTGGCCTCGAGCCTGGCTGCTGCTGGCCGTTGCCGTGTCGCCATGGGCCGCGGCGCAGACCAAGGCGCCCGAAGGCATCTACACCTGCATCGACGACAAGGGCCGCAAGCTGACGGCTGACCGGCCGATCGCCGAATGCGCGGCCAAGGAACAGCGCGTGCTGAACAAGGACGGCTCGCTGAAGGCGATCCAGCCGCCGACGCTGACCGCCGAAGAGCGTGCCGAGAAGGAAGCGCGCGACCGCAAGGTGGCCGAGCAGCGTGCCGCGCAAGCCGACGCGGTGCGCCGCGACCGCAACCTGACCGCGCGCTACCCGAACGAAGACACTCACAACAAGGCGCGCGAAGCCGCGCTCGACACCGTGCGGCTGGCCATCAAGGCCTCCGACCAGCGCCTGAAGATCCTGGCCAGCGAGCGCAAGCCGCTGCTCGACGAAGCCGAGTTCTACAAGAGCAAGGCCATGCCGCTGAAGCTGAAGCAGCAGCTCGACGCGAACGACGCGTCGAACGACGCGCAGCGTTCGGCGATGGCCAACCAGGAAGCCGAGCTGGTGCGCATCAACCGCCTCTACGACGCCGAGCTCGACCGGCTGCGCCGCCTGTGGGCCGGCGCGCTGCCGGGCTCGCTGGGCCCGCTGCCGGGGTCGCAGGCCGACGCCGGCAACGGCGCCGGCGTGGCGCCGCGGCGCTGAATCAAGCCAATCGCTTCTTCAGCAGCTCGCTGGCCTGTGCCGGGTTCGCCTTGCCCTGGCTGGCCTTCATGACCTGGCCGACCAGGGCGTTGAAGGCCTTGTCCTTGCCGGCGCGGTACTCGTCCACCGACTTTGCGTTGGCCGCGATGACCGCATCGACGATGGCTTCCAGCGCGCCGCTGTCGTTCATCTGCTTCAGGCCCTTGGCCTCGATGATGGCGTCGACGTCGCTGGTCTCGCCCGACCAGAGCACGTCGAAAACCTGGCGTGCGGCGTTGTTCGAGATCGTGCCGTCGGCCACGCGCCGGATCAGCGTGGCCAGCGTCGGCGGCGCGAATGGCATCGATTCGATGCTGCGGTCTTGCGCATTCAACCGCTTCGAGACTTCGCCCATCAGCCAGTTGGCCGCCAGCTTCGGGCTCTTGCAGCCGTCTCGCACGGCTTCGTAGTAGCGCGCGAAGGTCCCGCTCTGCGTCATCATCGCCGCGTCGTCGGCAGGCAGGCCGTCGTCGCGCTGAAAGCGTTCGGCCATCGGTGCCGGCAGCTCGGGCATCGCCGCCTTCACGCGCTCGACCCACTCGGGCGCGATCACCAGCGGCGGCAGGTCGGGGTCGGGGAAGTAGCGGTAGTCGTGCGCGTCTTCCTTGCTGCGCATGGCCCGCGTCTCGCCGGTGTCGGGGTTGAACAGCACCGTGGCCTGCTCGATGGCCAGGCCGTCTTCGATGCGGTCGATCTGCCATTGCACCTCGAAGTCGATCGCCTGCTGCAGGAAGCGGAAGGAGTTCAGGTTCTTGATCTCGCGCCGCGTGCCGTACGGCGCGCCGGGCTTGCGCACCGAGACGTTGGCGTCGCAGCGGAAGCTGCCTTCCTGCATGTTGCCGTCGCAGATGCCGAGCCAGACCACCAGCGCGTGCAGCGCCTTGGCGTACTCCACCGCCTCGGCCGACGAGCGCATGTCGGGCTCGGAGACGATCTCCAGCAGCGGCGTGCCGGCGCGGTTCAAGTCGATGCCGGTCTGGCCTGCGAAGTCTTCGTGCAGGCTCTTGCCCGCGTCTTCTTCCAGGTGCGCGCGCGTCAGCCGCACCGACTTCTTCTGCCCGTCGAGCAGGAACTCGATGCGCCCGCCCTGCACCACCGGGATCTCGTACTGACTGATCTGGTAGCCCTTGGGCAGGTCCGGGTAGAAGTAGTTCTTGCGCGCGAAGATCGACAACGGTGCGATCTTCGCGCCCACCGCCAGGCCCAGGCGGATGGCACGTTCGACGGCGCCGCGGTTCATCACCGGCAGCGTGCCCGGCAAGGCCAGGTCGACGGCGCAGGCCTGCGTGTTCGGCGCGGCGCCGAACTGCGTCGATGCGCCGCTGAAGATCTTGCTCGCGGTCGACAGCTGGGTGTGGGTCTCGAAGCCGATCACGACTTCGAAGCCACGGATGAGTGGTGCGCTCGGCATGGTCAGAACCCGGCGGGTGCGCGGGTGTGGAAATCGGTCGCCTGCTGCAGCGCGTGCGCGGTGTGCAGCAGCCGGCCTTCGTCGAAGTAGTTGCCGATCAGCTGCAGGCCGACCGGCAGGCCACCCGAACCTTCGACTCTCGCGAAGCCGGCGGGCAGGCTCATGCCGGGCAGGCCGGCCAGGCTGCCGGGCAGCGTGAAGATGTCGGCCAGGTAGGCCTGCAGCGGGTCGCCCTGCTGGCCGATCTTCCAGGCCACGGTCGGCGCCACAGGGCCGGCGATGACGTCGCAGGCCTTGAAGCAGGCCTGGAAGTCGTCGGCGATCATGCGGCGCAGCTTCTGCGCCTGCAGATAGTAGGCGTCGTAGTAGCCGTGTGAGAGGACGTAGGTGCCGATCATGATGCGGCGCTTGACCTCCGGGCCGAAGCCTTCGGCGCGCGTCTTCTTGTACATGTCGAGCAGGTCGCTGTACTGCGCGGCGCGGTGGCCGAACTTGACGCCGTCGAAGCGGCCCAGGTTCGAGCTGGCTTCGGCCGGGGCGATGATGTAGTAGACCGGGATCGACAGCTCGGTGCGCGGCAGGCTCACGTCGACCAGCGTCGCGCCGAGCTTTTCGGCCTCGGCCAGCGCGCTGCGCACGGCGGCGTCGACGTCGGCCGACAGGCCGGCGGGGAAGAATTCCTTCGGCAGGCCGATGCGCAGCCCGGCCAGCGGGCGCGCCGCGGTGGCGCCTTCGCGCGCGGTCAGCATCTGGGCATGGAAGTCCTGCGGCGGCCGCTCGGCGCTGGTGGCGTCGCGCGCGTCGAAGCCGCTCATCGCCGACAGCAGCAGCGCGCAGTCTTCGGCCGAACGCGCCAGCGGGCCGGCCTGGTCGAGGCTGGACGCGAAGGCGATCATGCCGTAGCGCGAACACACGCCGTAGGTCGGCTTGATGCCGGTGATGCCGCAGAAGCTGGCCGGCTGGCGGATCGAGCCGCCGGTGTCGGTGCCGGTGGCCGCCGGCACCAGCCGCGCCGCCACCGCGGTGGCCGAGCCGCCCGAAGAGCCGCCGGGCACGCGCGACGTGTCCCAGGGGTTGTGCACCGGGCCGAAGGCCGAGTTCTCGTTGGCCGAGCCCATCGCGAACTCGTCGCAGTTGAGCTTGCCCAAGGTGACCATGCCGGCCAGGCCCAGGCGCTGCACGACGGTGGCGTCGAAGGGGCTGGCGTAGTTGCTGAGCATCTTCGAGCCGGCGGTGGACGGCAGCCCGCGCGTGACGAAGATGTCCTTGTGCGCCACCGGCACGCCGGTCAGCGGGCCGCCGGCGCCTTGCGCCAGCGTTTCGTCGGCGGCGCGGGCCGCGTTCAGCGCCGCGGCGCCATCGGTGGCCAGGAAAGCGCCGAGTTGTCGGTGTTCGGCAAGTCGTGCAAGCAGGTGTTGTGTCGCTTCGACGCTGGAAACCTGCTTCGAACGCAACGCCCGGCCGAGTTCGGCCACGCCCATTTCATGCAGGCTCATTCGATCACCTTCGGCACCAGGAACAGCCCGTCTTCGACGGCCGGCGCGCTCTTCTGGTTGGCTGCGCGCTCGTCGCTTTCGGTGACGGCGTCTTCGCGCAGGCGCAGCGGCACGTCCTGCACGGCGGACAGCGGGGTGTACAGCGGCTCGACGCCGCCGGTGTCGACAGCGCTCATCTTCTCGACGATGCCGAAGAAGTCGTTCAGCTGCGTGAGCATCGCGGCCGCCTCGTCGGGGCGCAATTCAAGGCGCGCCAGGTGGGCGATGCGGCTCACGTCCTGGGGAGTCAGGGCCATGGTCAGGGCTTGTAAATTGAAGGCTCGCCGCAGGGGAAGCCGAGGGTCGATCGGGTATTATCTCTGGTTACCTACAAGCCCTGTCGGTTGCCGGTGACATGTGCCTTCGTGGCCCATGCTTCGCCCCCATCCAGCTAGAGCGCCCCGACCCGACCCGCCCGACATGTTCGCATCCCTGCGTCGCTATTTTTCGACGGATCTCGCCATCGACCTCGGTACCGCCAATACGCTGATTTACGTGCGTGGCAAAGGCATCGTGCTCGACGAACCGTCCGTCGTCGCCATCCGCCACGAAGGCGGCCCGAATGGCAAGAAGACCATCCAAGCCGTCGGCCGAGAGGCCAAGGCCATGCTCGGCAAGGTGCCGGGCAACATCGAAGCCATCCGGCCGATGAAGGACGGCGTCATCGCCGACTTCACCGTCACCGAGCAGATGCTCAAGCAGTTCATCAAGATGGTCCATCCGCGTTCGGTGTTGCGCCCGAGCCCGCGGATCATCATCTGCGTGCCCTGCGGCTCGACCCAGGTCGAGCGGCGCGCGATCCGCGAATCGGCGCTCGGCGCCGGTGCGTCCGACGTCTACCTGATCGAAGAGCCGATGGCCGCGGCCATCGGCGCCGGGCTGCCGGTGAGCGAAGCATCGGGCTCGATGGTCGTCGACATCGGCGGCGGCACCACCGAGGTCGGCGTCATCAGCCTCGGCGGCATGGTCTACAAAGGCAGCATCCGCGTCGGCGGCGACAAGTTCGATGAGTCCATCATCAACTACATCCGCCGCAACTACGGCATGCTGATCGGCGAGCCCACGGCCGAGTCGATCAAGAAGAACATCGGCAGCGCCTTCCCCGGCTCCGAGGTCAAGGAAATGGAAGTCAAGGGCCGCAACCTCAGCGAAGGCGTGCCGCGGTCCTTCACGATCAGCTCCAACGAGATCCTCGAAGCGCTGACCGACCCGCTGAACCAGATGGTCAGCGCGGTCAAGAACGCGCTCGAACAGACCCCGCCCGAACTCGGCGCCGACATCGCCGAGCGCGGCATGATGCTCACCGGCGGCGGCGCGCTGCTGCGTGACCTGGACCGCCTGCTGGCCGAAGAGACCGGCCTGCCCGTGCTGGTGGCCGAAGACCCGCTGACCTGCGTGGTGCGCGGCTGCGGCATGGCGCTGGAGCGCATGGAGCGGCTGGGAAGCATCTTCACGTCCGAGTGACGCGGGACTGAAGCGAGGGCCGCCCCAATGCCGTTGGGAACGCTCGACCGCACGCCGCCGCCCTTCTTCCGCCAGGGCCCGTCGGCGCTGACCAAGCTCGTCTTCTTCTCAGCGCTGGCGCTGTTCCTGATGGTTGCGGACGCGCGTTTCCGCCTCGTCGAGCCGCTGCGCGCCGGGCTGGCCATCGTGCTGCTGCCGGTGCAGCGCACGCTGCAGGTGCCGATCGACATGGTGCAGGGCGGCGCCGGCTACATGCAGGGCCTGAGCGCGGCGCTGCAGGGCGAGCGGCGCGCGCGCGAGCAGATGGTGCTGCAGGCCGAGAAGCTGGCGCGCGCCGAACAGCTGGCCGCCGAGAACCAGCGGCTGCGCTCGCTGCTCGAACTGAAAGCCCCGCTGACCGTGCGCTCGCAGGCCGCGGAGGTGATGTACGAAGCCGCCGACCCGTATTCGCGCAAGCTCATCATCGACCGCGGTCAGGCCCAGGGCATCGCGCTCGGCTCGCCGGTGATCAACGAAGCCGGCGTGCTGGGCCAGGTGACGCGCATCTACGCGCTGACCTCGGAAGTCACGCTGCTCACCGACAAGGACGCCGCCATCCCGGTGCTGAACGTGCGCACGCAGCAGCGCAGTGCGGCCTTCGGCGCCGGCGGCGGGCCGGGCGGCATGGAGCTGCGCTTCACGTCGGCCAACGCCGACGTCAAGCCGGGTGATCTGCTGCAGACCAGCGGCGTCGACGGCGTCTACCCGCCGGGGCTGGCGGTGGCCAAGGTGCTGACGGTGGAGCGGCGCGTCGAATCCGGCTTCGCGCGCATCGACCTCGCGCCGGCGGCGCCGCCCGACGGCGTGCGCCAGGTGCTGGTGCTGGAGCCGCTGTCGGTGCAGATGCCGCCGCGGCCCGAGCCGGTGGCCACGCCCAGCGAAAGGCCGAAGCGGCCGGGGAGCGGCCGGCCATGATCACGCAGAACCCGGGGACTGCGCCATGATCATGCGGCACACAGGAGCGGCGCCATGATCATGCCGCGGGGTTCCGACCAGCTGCTGCTGCCGGTCAACCCGTTCTTCATCGGCTTCACGCTGCTGGCGGCCTTCACCGCCAACCTGCTGCCCTTCGGCCGCCTGGCGGCGCTGCCGGACCTGCTGGCCGTGGTGCTGGTGTTCTGGAACGTGCATCAGCCGCGGCGCGTCGGCGTCGGCGTGGCCTTCATGTTCGGGCTGCTGCTGGACGTGCACGAAGGCGCCCTGCTCGGCCAGCACGCGCTGGCCTACACGATGCTGAGCTTCGTGGCCATCACCATCCACCGCCGGCTGCTGTGGTTCGGCGTCGTCGAGCAGTCGCTGCAGATCGCGCCGGTGTTCTTCGCGGCGCATGTGCTGTCGCTGCTGGTGCGCATGCTCGCCGGCGGTATGTTCCCGGGCTGGTGGCTGCTGCTGGCGCCGGTTTTCGAAGCGCTGTTGTGGCCGGTCGTGACGGTGTTGCTGCTGGCGCCGCAACGCAGGGCGCCCGATCCGGATCAGAATCGACCGTTGTGACCGAACTGCGGGATCTCGAACGCGAAATCGGCCGTTTCCGCGGCCGGCTGCTCGCGGCTGCGGCCTTCGTGCTGCTGGCTTTTTCGCTGCTGTCGGCGCGGCTGGTCTACCTGCAGATCTTCCGCCACGAAGACCTGGCGACGCAGGCCGAGGCGAATCGCATCGCCATCGTGCCCATCGTGCCCAACCGCGGCCTCATCGTCGACCGCAACGGCGTCGTGCTGGCCACCAACTATTCGGCCTACACGCTGGAAGTGACACCGTCGCGCGCCGGAGACCTTGAGCCGCTGATCGACCAGCTGGCGCAGGTGGTCGACATCCAGCCCCGCGACCGCCGCCGCTTCAAGCGCCTGCTCGAAGAGAGCAAGAGCTTCGAGTCGCTGCCGATCCGCACCAAGCTCAACGACGAGGAAGTGGCGCGTTTCATGGCGCAGCGCTTCCGCTTCCCCGGTGTCGACGTCAAGGCGCGGCTGTTCCGCAACTACCCGCTCGGCGAGGTCGGCAGCCACCTGCTCGGCTACATCGGCCGCATCAACCAGAGCGAGAAGAAGGCGATGGAAGACTGGCCCGACGAGGACCAGGGCAACTACAAGGGCACCGAGTACATCGGCAAGCTCGGCCTCGAGCAGAGCTACGAACACGAGCTGCACGGCGTCACCGGCGTCGAGCAGGTCGAAACCAGCGCCGGCGGCCGCGCCGTGCGGCGGCTGAACAGCCACCCGCCGACGCCGGGCAACAAGCTGGTTCTGGCTATCGACATCAAGCTGCAGGCGCTGGTCGAAGACCTGTTCGGCGACCGCCGCGGCGCGCTGGTGGCGATCGACCCGCGCAGCGGCGAGGTGCTGGCCTTCGTCAGCAAGCCCAGCTTCGACCCCAACCTGTTCGTCGACGGCATCGACCAGGACAGCTGGCGCGAGCTGAACGAAAGCATCGACAAGCCGCTGCTGAACCGGGCGCTGCGCGGCACCTACCCGCCGGGCTCGACCTACAAGCCCTTCATGGCGATGGCGGCACTGAACAGCGGCAAGCGCTCGGCCACGACGCTGATCAACGACACCTTGTCGTTCACCTTCGGCGGCCACCGTTTCGGCAGCCCCGAAACCGAACGCGGCGGCATCATGGACATGCACCGCGCCATCGTCCAGTCGAGCAACGTCTACTTCTACACGCTGGCCAACGAGATGGGCGTGGACCTGATCCACGACCAGCTCGAGCCGATGGGCTTCGGCCGCAAGACCGGCATCGATGTCGAAGGCGAAGTCACCGGCGACTTGCCGTCCACCGAGTGGAAGAAGAAGCGCTTCAAGAAGCCCGACCAGCAGAAGTGGTACGCCGGCGAAACCATCTCGCTGGGCATCGGCCAGGGCTACAACAACTTCACGATGCTGCAGATGGCCACGGCGATGTCGACGCTGGTCTCCGGCGGCCAGCGCTTCAAGCCGCGGCTGGTGCGCGAGATCGAAGACGTGCTGACCGGCCAGCGCCGGGTGCTGGTCAACGACGCGCTCGAGCCGCTGCCGTACAAGCCGGCCGATGTGGAAGTGCTGCGCAGCGCGTTGTCGGGCGTGCCGGTGGAAGGCACGTCGCGGGCGTCGTTCGTCGGTGCGGGTTATGCCAGCGGCGGCAAGACTGGCACCGCGCAGGCCGTCGGCGCGCGCGCCAACGAGAAGTACAACGCCGCCAAGGTCGAAGAGACCAAGCGCGACCACGCGCTGTATGTCGCCGCCGCGCCGATGGACGCGCCGACGGTGGCGCTGGCGCTGATCGTCGAAAACGCCGGCTGGGGCTCGGATTCGGCCGCGCCGATCGCGCGCCGCATCTTCGACTACCTGCTGCTCGGCCAGTACCCGAGCGAAGAAGACATCGCGGCCATGCGTGAAGGCAAGGCCAAGGCGCCGATCGGCAAGCCGCGCCGCGCCGTCGACGTGCCGCTGCCGGGCCAGGGCGCAACACCACCGCCGGTGGCGGCGGCTTCGGCGGCGGCCACGCAGGTGGCGGCGGCGCGATGAACTCGGTCTTCGACCAGCCTTCGCCGTGGCGGCGGCTGCGCCCGGTGTTCGGCGGCTTCGACGGGCCGCTGCTGGTGGCCGTGCTGATGCTGGCCAGCATCGGCCTGTTGGCCATGTACTCGGCCGGCTACGACCACGGCACGCGCTTCGGCGACCACGGGCGCAACATGCTGATCGCCTTCGCCGTGCTCTTCATCGCCGCGCAGGTGCCGCCGCAGAAGCTGCAGCAGCTGGCGGTGCCGCTGTACGTCGTCGGCGTGGTGCTGTTGATCGCCACCGCGCTGCCGGGCCTGGGCATCACGAAGAAGGGCGCGACACGCTGGCTGAACCTGGGCGTCGTGATCCAGCCGAGCGAAGTCCTGAAGATCGCGATGCCGCTGATGCTGGCCTGGTGGTTCCAGAAGCGCGAAGGCCAGCTGCGCGTGCCCGACTTCCTGATCGCCGGGCTGCTGCTGGCGGTGCCGGTGGGGCTGGTCATCAAGCAGCCCGACCTGGGCACGGCGCTGCTGATCCTGGCCGCCGGCATCTACGTGATCTTCTTTGCCGGGCTGTCGTGGAAGCTGGTGTTGCCGGTGCTGCTGCTGGGCGCCGTGGGCATCGCCGCGGTCGTCATCGCCGAGCCGACGATCTGCGCCGATGGCGTGCGCTGGCCGGTGCTGCGCGAATACCAGCAGCACCGCATCTGCACCCTGCTCGACCCGACGCGGGATCCGCTGGGCAAGGGCTTCCACATCATCCAGGGCATGATCGCCATCGGCTCCGGTGGCGTCACCGGCAAGGGCTTCATGAACGGCACCCAGACGCACCTGGAGTTCATCCCCGAGCGCACCACCGACTTCATCTTCGCGGCGTTCTGCGAAGAGTTCGGCCTGTTCGGCGTGGGGTTGCTGCTGGTCGCGTTCACGTTCCTGATCTTCCGCGGCCTGATGATCGCCGCCGAGGCGCCGACCGTCTTCACGCGGCTGCTCGCCGGCGCCGTCAGCTTGAGCTTCTTCACCTACGCCTTCGTCAACATGGGCATGGTCAGCGGCATCCTGCCGGTGGTGGGCGTGCCGCTGCCCTTCGTCAGCTACGGCGGCACGGCGATGGTGACGCTCGGCCTCGGGCTGGGCATCCTGATGTCGGTGTCGCGCAGCCGGCGGCTGATGCAGTCGTGACCGCTGGTTCCGTCGGCTTCGTCGGCATCGGCAACATGGGCCTGGCGATGGCGCTGCGGCTGCGCGACGCCGGCTGGCCGGTGGCCGTGTGCGATGTCGACGCCCGCCGCGTGGCCCTGGCCGTCGCGCACGGCGCGCTGGCGGCTGATCACCCGGCGGCGCTGGCCGGCTGCGGGATCGTCATCGTCGCTGTCGTCGACGGCGGCCAGACGCGCGACGTGCTGTTCGGCCGCGACGGCCTGGCCGCGGCGCTGCCCGCCGGTGCCACGGTGATGCTGTGTCCGACCATTGCGCCGGCCGACACCGAAGCCTGCGCCGCCGGGCTGGCCGAACGCGGCATCGATTGCATCGACGCGCCGATGTCCGGCGGCCCCGAGCGCGCACGCGACGGCACGATGAGCCTGATGCTGGCCTGCGCCGATGCGGTCTTCGAACGCTGGTCGCCGCTGCTGCAGACGCTGGCTTCGCGCTGTTTCCGCGTCGGCGCGCGGCCCGGCGACGGCGCCCGCACCAAGCTCGTCAACAACCTGCTGGCGGCGGTCAACCTGGCCGGCGCGGCCGAGGCACTGGCGCTGGCCGGGCGGCTGGGGCTGGACCCGGCGCTGACGCTGTCGGTCATCGAACAAAGCAGCGGCCAGAGCTGGATCGGCAGCGACCGGCTGCGTCGGGCGCTGGCCGGCGACACCGCGCCGCGCGCGCACATGGGCCTGCTGGCCAAGGATTCGACGCTGGCGCTGCAGGCGGCGCGCGCCGCGGGCATCGCGCTGCCGGTCGGCGAAACGGCGGCACGGCACTTCGCCGACGCCTTGCAGGCCGGGCTCGCACGCGCCGACGATTCGGCGCTGTGGGCCTGGCTCAGCTCGCGCCAGGCTGGACCGGAAAGCGCACCGTGAACAAGGCGCCGGGCGCGGCGGCCGTCGGCCCGCTGCGCGCGTGCGCATCGGCCACGGTGACCTCGGCGTCGTGCGCCTTGGCGATCTCGGCGACGATGGCCAGGCCGAGGCCGCTGCCGTCGACATCGGTGCCCAGGGCGCGGTAGAACGGCTGGAACACCAGCTCGCGTTCGGCCGGCGCGATGCCGGGGCCGGTGTCCTCGACCTGCAGCACCACCACCTGGCCGAACGGATCGGGCATGACGCGCGCCGTGACGGTGCCGCCGGCGGGCGTGTACTGCAGCGCGTTGTCGACCAGGTTGCGCACCAGCTCGCGCACCAGCACCGGCTGGCCCGACAGCGGGGCCGCATCGTCCGACGCCGGGCCTTCGTAGCCGAGGTCGATGCGCTTTTCCAGCGCCCGCGGCACGAAGTCGCGCACGGTTTCCTTGGTGATCGCGGCCAGGTCCACGTCCTGCCGGCGCAAGGCCTGCTCGCGGTCTTCGGCGCGCGCCATCGCCAGCAGCTGGTTCACCATGTGCGCGGCGCGCTGGCTGGACAGCGCGATCTGGCGCAGCGAGTGCTTCATCGACCGCGGGTCGCCATGGCCGCTGTCGATCTCGCGCTCGGCCAGCTCGGCCTGCATGCGCAGCCCGGCCAGCGGCGTCTTCAGCTGGTGCGCCGCGTCGGCCAGGAAATGGCGCTGCGACGCGATCGACTGGTCCAGCCGCGTCAGCAGGTCGTTGATCGCACCGACCAGCGGCGCCACCTCTTCGGGCACGTGGCGCTCTTCGATCGGGCTCAGGTCGGTGCTTTCGCGCTCGCGGATGCGCTGCTGCAGCTCGGCCAGCGGCCGGATGCCGCGCGCCAGCGCCAGCCACACCAGCAGCACCGCCAGCGGCAGGATCACGAACTGCGGCAGGATCACGCCCTTGATGATCTCGGTGGCCAGCCGCGAGCGCTTGCCCAGCGTCTCGGCCAGCTGCACCAGCGAGCCGGCGTCGGCCGCACCTTCGGCCGGCGTCCACAGGTAGGCCACGCGCACCGGCTCTTCTCGGATCACGTCGTCGCGAAAGCGCAGCTCGGTGCCCGGCGCGGTGTCGGCCGGCGGCGGCAGGTCGGCGTCGCCGGCCACCAGCTCGCCGCGCGCGCCGAGCACCTGGAAGAACAGGCTGTCGTTGTCGTCCGGCCGCAGCAGCTGCGTGGCGGTGCGCTCCAGGCTGCGCCGCGCCTGCGGCGGCGCCCGCCCCGGCGCGGCGGCTTCCACCGCGGCCTGGCGCGCGATGGCGCGCACCAGTTCGCCGAGTTCGCGGTCGTAGGGGCGGTTGGCGATGTTCTGCGCCACCAGCCAGGTCAGCGCCACGCTCATCGGCCACAGCAGCAGCAACGGCGCGAGCATCCAGTCGAGGATCTCGCCGAAGAGGGAGCGTTGTTCGCGGGACGCCATTGCCGACGAGCATACGGCGTTGCCCGAGGAGCGCCGCAGGGCGCTGCCGCGGTGGGCCGTTTATGCGGCGATCTTTTCCAGGCAGTAGCCCAGGCCGCGCACGGTGGCGATGCGCACCGGGCCCTGCTCGATCTTCTTGCGCAGGCGGTGGATGTAGACCTCGATAGCGTTGTTGCTGACCTCTTCGCCCCATTCGCACAAGCGCTCCACGAGCTGGTCCTTGCTGACGAGGCGGCCCGAACGCTGCAGCAGCACTTCCAGCAGCGACAGCTCGCGCGCCGAGAGTTCGATCATCTGGTCGTTCAGGTAGGCCACGCGGCCGGTGGCGTCGAACGACAACGGGCCGTGCTTGATGACGCTGGACGCGGTGCCCAGGCCGCGCCGCGTCAGCGCACGCACCCGCGCTTCCAGCTCCTGCAGCGAGAACGGCTTGGCCATGTAGTCGTCGGCGCCGAGGTCCAGGCCCTTGACGCGCTGCTCGACGCTGTCGGCCGCGGTGAGGATCAGCACCGGCACCGCCGAGCCCCGCGCGCGCAGCTTGCGCAGCACCTCGAAGCCATGCAGCTTCGGCAGCCCCAGGTCGAGGATCACCAGGTCGAACTCGTGCGACGCGAGCGCGGCATCGGCTTCGCTGCCGCTGCCGACCTGGTCGACGGCGTAGCCCGAGGCGCGCAAGGAACGCAGCAGGCCGTCGGCCAGTACCTGGTCGTCTTCGGCGATGAGGATGCGCATCGTGTTGTCTCCGTCGGTGGGGCCTGTCGTTCAGGCTCTGGCAGAAAATATTCTAGGCACGCGACTCCCCCGAACGGCGGCCCCCAAAATAGCTGTACGTGCATCCAGCTTTTTGCCATAATGGCCACCAACCGAGGAGACCCGCATGGACGCACCCGTCAAAGCCCTGAACACCGAAAAAGCCAAGGCCCTGCAGGCTGCGCTGGCGCAGATCGAAAAGCAGTTCGGCAAGGGCTCGATCATGCGCCTGGGCGAAGGCGAGGTCATCGAGGACATCCAGGTCGTGTCCACCGGCTCGCTGGGCCTGGACATCGCGCTCGGCGTCGGTGGCCTGCCGCGCGGCCGCGTGGTCGAGATCTACGGACCGGAAAGCTCAGGGAAAACAACGCTCACGCTGCAGGTCATCGCCGAGATGCAAAAGCTCGCCGGCACCTGCGCCTTTATCGACGCCGAACACGCGCTGGACATCCAGTACGCGCAAAAGCTCGGCGTCAACCTGCAGGAACTGCTGATCTCCCAGCCCGACACCGGCGAACAGGCGCTCGAGATCGTTGATGCGCTGGTGCGCTCGGGCTCGATCGACCTCATCGTCATCGACTCGGTCGCCGCGCTCACGCCGAAGGCCGAACTCGAAGGCGAAATGGGCGACAGCCTGCCGGGCCTGCAGGCGCGGCTGATGAGCCAGGCACTGCGCAAGCTCACCGCGACGATCAAGAAGACCAACACCATGGTCATCTTCATCAACCAGATCCGCATGAAGATCGGCGTCATGTTCGGCAACCCCGAGACGACCACCGGCGGCAACGCGCTGAAGTTCTACGCCTCGGTGCGGCTGGACATCCGCCGCACCGGCAACATCAAGAAGGCCGAGGAAGTGATCGGCAGCGAGACCAAGGTCAAGGTCGTGAAGAACAAGGTCGCGCCGCCGTTCAAGACGGCCGAGTTCGACATCCTCTACGGTGAAGGCATCAGCCGCCAGGGCGAGATCATCGACATGGGCGTCGAAGCCCGGGTGCTGGAAAAGAGCGGCGCCTGGTACGCCTACAACGGCGAGAAGATCGGCCAAGGCAAGGACAACGCGCGCGAGTTCCTGCGCGAAAATCCCGACGTCGCGCGCGAGATCGAAAACAAGGTCCGCGAACACATGGGCATCCCGCTGCTCGGCGCGGAGGCCGCTGCGGCGGAATAGGCGCCGCCGGCATGGCGTTCGGTGCGCCATCGGTCAAAGGCCGGGCGCTGCGCTACCTGGCGCAGCGCGAACATTCGCGCAGCGAGCTCGAACGCAAGCTGGCTCGGGTGGTCGAAGACGCACCCGAAGCGCCGGCCAGCGAGCAGATCGCGCGCGCGCTGGATGAACTCAGCGCCCGCGGGCTGCTCAACGAGGCACGCGTTGCCGAATCGGTGCTGGCCAGCCAGGGCCGGCGCTTCGGCAGCCGCCGGCTGAAGCAGACGCTGCAGGCCAAGGGGCTGGATGCCGCGCTCGTGGCGGCCACGCTGCAGCAGGCGCGCGGCACCGAATACCAGCGCGCACGCGACGTCTGGCAGCGCAAGTTCGGCAGCGCGCCGCTGGATGCCGCCGAACGCGCGAAGCAGATGCGCTTCCTGGCCGCACGCGGTTTCGAAGGCGACGTCATCCGGCGCGTGGTGCAAGGCGGCACCGATGACGAGTAGCGCGCGTAGCGGCCAGTAGCCCGCTGCGGCGATGCTGCGACGCAGCATGCTACATTCGCCGCCGCGTTCCCTTTGCCTCCGACCGATGACCCTCCCGCCCGCGGCGGCCCGACGCCAGCTCAAGCACCGCCGCCTGTTCGATGTGCAAGTCTTTGCGCGCGACGACGGGCTGTGGGAGGTCGACGCCACGCTGGTCGATACGAAGACGCGTGACGCCCAGCTGGCCGGCGACACCCGCCCGGCCGGCACGCCCATCCACGAAATGCTGCTGCGGCTGGTGGTGGACGAGCAACTGAACATCGTCGCCGCCGGTTCCGAGACCCGCTGGATGCCGTACACCGGCCGCTGCGACGAGCATGACAACGCCTACGGCCGCCTGGTCGGGCTGAACCTGGCGCGGGGTTTCCGCCAGGCCTTGCGCGAACGGGTCGGCGGCGCGTTGGCCTGCACCCACATCACCGAGCTGGCCCAGGTACTGCCGACCGCGGTGATCCAGGCCTTCGCCGGCGAGGTGATCGACACCCGTGGCCACGGCGACGAGAAGCCTTTCCAGATCGACCGCTGTCACGCGCTGCGCAGCGACAGCGAAGCGGTGCGCGTTTTCTACCCGCGCTGGTACCAGCCAGCTAACTCCAACCCCCCAGACTCCTCGAGGAGCCCCGAATGAAGATCCACGAATACCAGGCCAAGGAGCTGCTGCGAGCAGCGGGCGTACCGGTGCCGCGAGGCTACGCGGCGTTCACGGTGCTGGAAGCGCAGGAAGCGGCGCAGAAGCTCGGCGGCGCCGTCT
>Ga0307515_10000240_pt1 | contig 135655 bp, 142 predicted proteins | sample 17_EM_MG_FD_194513 | JGI IMG/M metagenome (GOLD analysis project Ga0307515, IMG submission 194513) | Populus trichocarpa ectomycorrhiza microbial communities from riparian zone in the Pacific Northwest, United States - 17_EM | ecosystem: Host-associated > Plants > Roots > Unclassified...
CCCGAAGGGTGGTGCGCGAACCGGGTGTTGATGGGTTGCTGGCGGCACGCCGCGGTGGTCGCCCGCGAGCGTGGGCCGGAGAACGCATGCCCGGGCCGCCGGCCCCTGGGCACGGTGCAAGCACGCGTACGCCACGAACGAATGGCAGCAATGGGCCGATCGCGCATGAACCGAGCGGATGGGGGAGCGCCGAAGGCGCTTCGGGGGTGGTCCGTGTCACACCCAGCCACCGTCGACGATGAAGTCTTGTGCCGTGCACATGGCACTGTCGTCGGCAGCGAGGAACAGCACCATGCGCGCGATGTGTTCGGGCAGCAGCGGCTGGTTGATGCACTGGCCGCGGGCGATCTCTTCGCGGCCCTTGTCGTCGAGCCAGAGGCGGATTTGTTTGTCCGTCAGCACCCAGCCCGGCACGAGTGTGTTGACGCGGATGTTGAAGGGTCCGAGATCACGCGCCAGGCTGCGTGTCAGCCCCTGCACCGCCGCCTTCGACGTGGTGTAGACCGGCATGCCGCCCTGCTTGAGCTTCCAGCTGATAGACCCGAAGTTGACGATCGAACCACCGCCGGCAGCCTGCATGTCGGCGGCGACGTTTTTCGCGGCGAAGAACTGGTGCTTCAGGTTCACCGCGATGCCGGCGTCCCAGCTCTCGGGCGTGGTGTCGGCGACGCTGTGGCGCTGGTCGTTGGCGGCGTTGTTCAGCAGCACGGTGATGGGACCGATCTGCGCACGCAGTGCATCGATGGCACGGTCGAGCGCAGCGATGTCGGTCAGGTCGGCGGCCATGAACGCCGGCGCATGGCGCGCGCCCCGCAGGCTGCTGGCCAGCGCAGCACCGGCGCTGGCGTCGATGTCGATGAAGCCGACACGGGCGCCCTGCGCGACGAATTCAGTGACCAGCGTCGCGCCGATGCCGCTGGCGCCGCCGGTGATGAGCACGGCACGGTCCTGCAGGCTCGGGTAACTGGCGAAAGGGGCTGGAGCAGTCAAGGAACGATGTTTCAAGCAACAATAAGGTCATACTAAAAGGCCATCAATCAGCCGATCAGAGGGAAAACACCGACTGCGTGACACTTAAAGACATACTTTATTATCGGTGTGCCCTCTTGCTGTACCGAGACCCATGTCCAACACACGCCCCCCGCTGCGGTCCACCGCCTGGTTCGGCACGGCCGACAAAAACGGCTTCATGTACCGCAGCTGGATGAAGAACCAGGGCATCCCGGACCACGAGTTCCAGGGCAAGCCGATCATCGGCATCTGCAACACCTGGTCGGAGCTGACACCTTGCAACGCGCACTTCCGCCAGCTCGCCGAACGGGTGCGGCGCGGTGTTTTCGAAGCTGGCGGCTACCCGGTGGAGTTCCCGGTGTTCAGCAACGGCGAGTCGAACCTGCGGCCCACCGCGATGTTCACGCGCAACCTGGCCAGCATGGATGTCGAGGAAGCCATCCGCGGCAACCCGATCGACGCCGTGGTGCTGCTGGTGGGCTGCGACAAGACGACACCGGCGCTGCTGATGGGCGCCGCCAGCTGCGACGTGCCGGCCATCGCAGTGACTGGCGGGCCGATGTTGAACGGCAAACACGGTGGCCGCGACATCGGCTCAGGCACTGCCGTCTGGCAACTGTCTGAACAGGTGAAGGCTGGCACGATCACGCTGCACGAGTTCATGTCGGCCGAGTCGGGCATGTCGCGTTCTGCCGGCACCTGCAACACCATGGGCACGGCGTCGACGATGGCCTGCATGGCCGAAGCGCTGGGCGTGACGCTGCCGCACAACGCGGCGATCCCGGCGGTGGACGCACGGCGCTACGTGCTGGCCCACATGTCGGGCATGCGCATCGTGCAGATGGCGCTGGAAGGGCTGACGCTGTCGAAGCTGCTCACCCGCGAAGCGTTCGAAAACGCCATCCGCGTCAACGCCGCGATCGGCGGTTCCACCAATGCGGTGATCCACCTGAAGGCCATCGCCGGCCGCATCGGCGTGCCTCTCGATCTGGAAGACTGGAGCCGGCTCGGCCGCGGCACGCCAACGCTGGTGGACCTGATGCCCTCGGGCCGTTTCCTGATGGAAGAGTTCTATTACGCCGGCGGCCTGCCTGCCGTGCTGCGCCGCATGGGCGAAGCCGGGCTGCTGCCGCACCCCGGTGCACTCACAGCCAACGGCCACAGCCTGTGGGAGAACGTGAAAGACGCGCCGTTGCTGAACGACGAGGTCATCCGTCCGCTGGACAACCCACTGGTGGCCGACGGCGGCATCTGCGTGCTGCGTGGCAACCTGGCGCCGCGCGGCGCGGTGCTCAAACCATCGGCTGCGACGGCAGCGCTGCTGCAGCACCGTGGCCGTGCCGTGGTGTTCGAGAACCTGACCGACTACAAGGCGCGCATCAACGACCCGGCGCTCGAGGTCGATGCGGACTCGGTGCTGGTGCTGAAGAACTGCGGCCCGCGTGGCTACCCGGGCATGGCCGAGGTCGGCAACATGGGCCTGCCTTCGAAGCTGCTGGCGCAGGGCGTGACCGACATGGTGCGCATCAGTGACGCGCGCATGAGCGGCACCGCCTACGGCACCGTCGTGCTGCACGTCGCACCCGAAGCGCGTGCCGGCGGCCCGCTGGCGGTGGTGTGCAGCGGCGACTGGATCGAACTCGACTGTGCCGGCGGCCGCCTGCATCTGGACATCGGCGACGCCGAACTGCAGGCTCGTCTTGCCGCCTGGGCTGCGGCGCAGACGCCCAACCCTGCCGATGGCGCCGGCTACCGCAAGCTCTATGTCGAACACGTGCTGCAGGCCGACGAAGGCTGCGACTTCGACTTCCTCGTCGGCTGCCGCGGCGCAGCGGTGCCGGCGCATTCCCATTGAGTGCACAAGCCATGACAACAACCGCCCGCCACCGCGGCGTCTACCCCGTCGTACCGACCACCTTCACCGCCAGCGGTGAACTCGACCTCGCCAGCCAGAAACGCTGCGTCGACTTCATGATCGACGCCGGCTCGAACGGCCTGTGCATCCTGGCCAACTTCTCCGAGCAGTTCGTGCTGGCCGACGACGAACGTGAGCTGCTGACGAAGACCATGCTCGACCATGTCGCGGGCCGCGTGCCGGTGATCGTGACGACCACGCACTTCAGCACCCGCGTCTGCATCGAACGCAGCCGCCGCGCGCAGGCGCTGGGTGCGGCGATGGTGATGGTGATGCCGCCGTACCACGGCGCGACGATCCGGGTGCCCGAAGCACAGACCTACGAGTTCTTCGCACAGCTGTCCGACGCGCTGACGATTCCGATCATGGTGCAGGACGCCCCCGTCAGCGGCACGGTGCTGAGCGCACCCTTCCTCGCCCGCATGGCACGCGAGATCGAACACGTCGCCTACTTCAAGATCGAAACCCCGGGCGCCGCGGCCAAGCTGCGTGAACTCATCCGCCTCGGCGGCGATGCCGTGGAAGGGCCCTGGGACGGCGAAGAAGCGATCACGCTGCTGCCCGACCTGGACGCCGGTGCCACCGGCTCGATGACCGGCGGCGGCTACCCCGATGGCATCCGGCTGATCGTCGACGCCTATGCCGCCGGCCGCCGCGAAGAAGCGATCGACGCCTACATGCGCTGGCTGCCGCTGATCAACTGCGAAAACCGCCAATGCGGCCTGCTCGCCGCCAAGGCGCTGATGCTCGAAGGCGGCATCATCGCCTGCGAAGCACCGCGCCACCCGTTCCCTGCTCTGCACCCTGCCACCCGCGCCGGGCTGATCGAGACCGCACGCCGGCTCGACCCGCTGGTGCTGCGCTGGGCGCACTGATCCCTTCATTCACGACCGGAGACAAGACAACATGCAACGCAAACAGTTCATCGCTACCGCCCTCGCCCTGTTCGTCGGCGCGGCTTTCGCCCAGGACAAGGGCACGATCGGCGTCTCGATGCCAACCAAGTCGTCGGCGCGCTGGATCTCCGACGGCGACAGCATGGTCAAGGTGCTGAAGGAAAAAGGCTACAAGGCCGACCTGCAGTACGCCGAAGACGACATCCCGAACCAGCTGGCGCAGATCGAGAACATGATCACCAAGAAGGTGAAGGTGCTCGTCATTGCCGCGATCGACGGCACAACACTGTCGAACGCGCTGCAGAAGGCGGCCGACAGCGGCGTCAAGGTCATCGCCTACGACCGCCTGATCAAGGGTTCGAAGAACGTCGACTACTACGCCACCTTCGACAACTTCCAGGTCGGTGTGCTGCAGGCCGGTTCGATCGTCGACAAGCTCGGCCTGAAACAAGGCAAAGGCCCGTTCAACATCGAACTCTTCGGCGGCTCGCCCGACGACAACAACGCGTTTTTCTTCTACGACGGCGCGATGTCGGTGCTGAAGCCCTACATCGACAGCGGCAAGCTGGTGGTACGCAGCAAGCAGATGGGCATGGACAAGGTGGGCACGCTGCGCTGGGACGGCGCGGTGGCGCAGGCCCGCATGGACAATCTGCTCAGCGCCTTCTACGGCAAGGCGCGTGTCGATGCCGTGCTGTCGCCGTACGACGGCTTGTCGATCGGTATCCTGTCTTCGCTGAAGGGTGTGGGCTACGGCACGCCGAAGCAGCCGATCCCGGTGGTCTCGGGACAGGACGCGGAAGTGGCCTCGGTGAAGTCGATGCTGCGCGGCGAACAGAGTTCCACCGTGTTCAAGGACACGCGTGAACTCGCCAAGGTCACGGCCAACATGATCGACGCGATGCTCAGCGGCAAGAAGGTCGAGATCAACGACACCAAGACCTACAACAACGGCGTCAAGGTCGTGCCCTCGTACCTGCTGAAGCCGGTGAGCGTGGATGTCTCGAACTGGAAGGAAGTGCTGATCGGCAGCGGCTACTACAAGGAATCGCAGATCAAATAAGGCGCACTGCGATGACGCTGCTGGAGATGCGGGGCATCACGAAACGCTTTCACGGCGTCACGGCTTTGAGCGACGTGAATCTCGCCGTGCGCGCCGGCGAGATCCACGCCGTGGTCGGCGAAAACGGTGCCGGCAAGTCGACGCTGATGAAGGTGCTGAGCGGCGTCTACCCGCATGGCGACTACGAAGGTGCGATCCACTTCGAGGGCGGCGAACGCCGTTTCCGCGGCATCGCCGACAGCGAACACGCCGGCATCATCATCATCCACCAGGAACTGGCGCTGGTGCCGCTGCTGTCGATTGCCGAGAACATCTTCCTCGGCAATGAAACGGCGCGTTTCGGCGTCATCGACTGGTTCGCCGCCTACGCCCGCACGCAGGCGCTGCTGCGCAAGGTGGGGCTGAACGAACGGCCCGACACGCTGATCACCGACATCGGCGTCGGCAAGCAGCAACTCGTCGAGATCGCGAAGGCGCTGTCGAAAGAGGTCAAGCTGCTGATCCTGGACGAGCCCACCGCCAGCCTGAACGAAACCGACAGCGACGCGCTGCTGGCGCTGCTGCTGGACCTGAAGGCGCATGGCATCGCCTGCATCCTGATCTCGCACAAGCTCAACGAGGTGGCGAAGGTGGCCGACACCATCACGGTGATCCGTGACGGCAGCACGGTGCGCAGCTTCGATTGCCGCAGTGAAACCGTGAGTGAAGACCAGGTGATCCAGGCCATGGTCGGGCGCGAGATGGCCGACCGCTACCCGAAGCGCACGCCTGATATCGGCGACACGGTGTTCGAGATCCGCGACTGGCACGTGCACCACCCCGAACACGCCGACCGGCTGGTGGTGAAAGGCGTGAACCTGTTGGCGCGCCGCGGCGAGATCGTCGGCATCGCCGGCCTGATGGGCGCTGGCCGCACCGAGCTGGCGATGAGCGTGTTCGGCCGCTCGTACGGCCGCCGCATCAGCGGCCAGGTGCTGCTGCACGGCCGCGAGGTCGATGTAGGCACCGTCCGCAAGGCGGTGGCCCACGGCATCGCCTACGTCACCGAAGACCGCAAGGGTTATGGCCTGGTGCTCGACGACGACATCCAGCGCAACACGACGCTCGCCAACCTGGCGGGGGTTTCGCGCGTCGGCGTCATCGACAGCGGCCGCGAGTTCGCGGTGGCCAGCGGCTACCGCGAGCAGTTGCACATCCGCTGCACCAGCGTGTTCCAGCCGGTCGTGAACCTCTCGGGCGGCAACCAGCAGAAGGTGGTGCTGGCGAAGTGGCTGTTCGCGAACCCCGAGGTGCTGATGCTCGACGAGCCGACACGCGGCATCGATGTCGGCGCCAAGTTCGAGATCTACAGCCTGATGGCCGAGCTGGCCGCCGCCGGCAAATGCATCGTGATGATCTCGTCGGAGATGCCCGAGCTCCTGGGCCTATGCGACCGCATCTACGTGATGAACGAAGGCCGCTTCGTCGGCGAATTCACAGGCGCAGAAGCGTCGCAGGAGAAGATCATGCGTGCCATCGTCACCGCTGGGGCTGCGTAATGGCCATGGCCGAACACGGCAGTTTCCTGAAGAACAACCTGCGCGACTACGGCATGTTGATCTCGCTGGTGGCCATCATGGCCTTCTTCCAGGTCATGACCGACGGCACGCTGCTTGAGCCGCTGAACCTGACCAACCTGGTGCTGCAGAACAGCTACATCGTCATCATGGCGCTGGGCATGCTGCTGGTCATCGTCGCCGGCCACATCGACCTCTCGGTCGGTTCGGTGGTCGGTTTCGTCGGCGCGCTGGCTGCGGTGCTGATGGTGCAGTACGAGTGGCACTTTGTTCCTGCCACGCTGGTCTGCCTGCTCGCGGGTGCCGCCATCGGCGCGGCGCAGGGCTGGTTCGTCGCGTTCTTCGGCATCCCGTCGTTCATCGTCACGCTGGCCGGCATGCTGGTGTTCAAGGGCCTGAGCCTGGCGCTGCTGCAGGGGCAGTCGGTGGGGCCGTTCCCGCCGACCTTCCAGTTGCTGAGTTCGGGCTTCATCCCCGACTGGCTGGCCGGCGAGTCATTGCGCACGACCTCGCTGCTGGCCGGCATCGGCGTGGCACTGGCGCTGATCGTCGCCACATTGCGCCAGCGTGCGAACCAGCTGCGCCACGGCATGGCGACCGAGCCGACGCCGTTTTTCGTTGCGAAGACCGCCGTCTTCGTCGCGATCATCGTCGCCTTCAGCTGGAAGCTGGCCTCGTACAAAGGCCTGCCGAACGTGCTGATCATCATGACGCTGCTGATGCTGTTCTACGACTTCGTCACCACGCGCACCACGGTCGGCCGACGCATCTACGCGGTGGGCGGCAACGAAAAGGCGGCGCGGTTGTCGGGCGTGAAGACACAGTGGCTGTCGTTCGCCACCTTCGTCAACATGGGCGTGCTCGCCGCGGTGGCGGGGCTGGTGTTCGCAGCCAGGCTGAACACCGCGACGCCCAAGGCCGGCACCGGCTTCGAGCTGGATGTGATCGCCGCGTGTTTCATCGGCGGCGCTTCGGCGTCGGGTGGTGTCGGCAAGGTGCTGGGTGCCGTGATCGGCGCCTTCGTGATGGGCGTGATGAACAACGGCATGTCGATCCTGGGCATCGGCATCGACTACCAGCAGGTCATCAAGGGCCTGGTGCTGCTGGCGGCGGTGTTCGTCGACGTCTACAACAAGAGCAAGACTTGAACGCCGTGAACGCAGCACAAGGCGGCCACCGCGACTACCGGCAACCGCCGGAACGCAAGAGCATGCATGCACGCATCGTGCGCGACCTCGGCATGCGCATCATCGCCGGCGAGTTCAAGCCCAGTGACAGGCTGCCGGCCGAGGCCACGCTGCTGGCCGACTACGACGTCAGCCGGCCGGTGCTGCGCGAAGCCACGCGGGTACTCGTCGCCAAGGGCCTGGTGCTGTCGCGCCAGCGCGCCGGCGCCACCGTGCGGCCACGCAGCGAATGGCATTTGCTCGACCCCGACGTGCTGTACTGGCTGATCCAGACGCAGCCACCGCCGAAGTTCGTCGAGACCTTGCTGACCGCGCGCCGTGTCTTCGAGCCCGCCACCGCGGCGCTGGCCGCCAAGGTGGCCAGCGATGCCGACCTGCAAGGCATTGCCACCGCCTACGCCGGCATGGAAGCGGCGCGCACGCCCGAAGAACTGCTGGAGCCCGACCTGGCCTTCCACCGCCGCATCGCCGAAGCCACGCACAACGACTTGCTGGCCTACATCGGCAACATGTTGTCGCTGGCGCTGCGCGAGTCGATCAAGTTGAGCAGCCTGCACCCGAACACCCACGCGCTCTCGCTGCCGCGGCACAAGGCGATCCTCACCGCGCTGCTGCACCGCGATCCTCTCGCGGCGCAGCAGGCGACGCTGGTGCAGCTGAAAGAAACGCGCGAAGACCTGAGCCAGGTGCTCGAGACCGGCAGCGGCGACCTGCTCTAAGCGCCGAACAGCGACGCCGGCAAGCCGGGTTCGTCGAGGTCGACCGCAAACAATCCACCGGCCAACGGCTCCCGCGCCCGCTGTTCTGCCGACAGTTCGAAACACGCGCTGCTGATGAAGAGTGTGCGCAGATCGGCGCCACCGAAGCTGCAGTTCGTGACCTGGCTCACCGGCAACGTGATGCGGCCGAGTTCGGCGGCGCTGACGGGGTCGTGGCAGCTGACACAACTGCCGCCCCAGTGGGCGATCCAGATGCGGCCTGCGGCGTCGGTTGTCATGCCGTCGGGGAAGCCATCGCCTTGCGCCAGGCGCAGCCATTCACGCTGGCGGCCGATGGCGCCCGAGGCGGGATCGAAGTCGAAGGCGTTGACACGGCCGCGCACGGTGTCGTTGACGTACATCGTGCGCTGGTCGAGCGACCAGGTCGGGCCGTTCGTCACCGCGAAGTCCAAGGCGTGCCGCTGGCACAAACCGTCTGGCCCGAAGCGGTAGAGCGCGCCTGTCGGCGCCTGGCACGCGAAGTCCATCGAGCCGCCCCAGAAACGGCCCTGGCGGTCGCACTTGCCGTCGTTGAAGCGGTTGCCCGGCGGTTCCTGCGCCGGCTGGTGCACGTAGCTCGGTGGCGTGCCGGCGTCGGGGTCGAACAACGCAAAACCGCGGCGCAAGGTGACGATCAAGCCGGGGCCGTCGTGGCGTTCGGCCACCGCTGAAATCTCTTCGTCGAGCTGCCAGCTTTGGCGCGCGCCATCGGCCGGGCGCCAGCGGTGCAGCCGGTGTTCAAGGATGTCCACCCACCACAGTGCCTGCAGGCGCGGCGACCAGCAGACACCTTCGCCGAGGGTCGCCCCGGCGTCCCAGACACACAGGGGTGGGTCGCGCAGCGTTGGCATCGTGAGGGTGTTCATGCAGCTCCAGACCGGCCTATCGTTGTCGCTTGGGTTGTCGCATCGGTTGCCGTATTGTGGTGGCGGCCACGGTGGCGTTTCAACGGCCTTTCAACGCCCCGCTCCTACATTGACCACGTCGAACAACTCAGCGGAGTCCAACACCATGTCTCACCGATCACCCTGTGTCGCCATCGCCACCGCGCTGGCCGTGTTTGCCGGCCCGACGCTGGCCGATGCCACCTTCATCGAACCCACGCCCTACCTCAGCTTTGCCGACAGCCCGTTCGCCAGCGGCAGCTTCGGCGCCTTCCACCTCGAAACCTTCGAGGACCACCTGCTCAACACACCCGGGGTCAGCGCCGACGCAGGCGGCGTCACCAGCGTCGTGTTCGGCCCGATGATCCACGACTCGGTCGACGCCGACGACGGCGTCATCGACGGCAGCGGCTTGAACGGCGACTCCTACTTCTCTGGGTCCGGGGCCAGCGGCATCCGCTTCACGTTCAGCGCGGCGACACTCGGCGCACTGCCCACCAGTGCCGGCCTGGTGTGGACCGACGCCGGCGCCGGCAGCTCGGTGACGTTCTCGGCCTTCGGCGCCGGCGGCGAACTGCTCTTCACGCACACCCGGGGTGGCTTCATCGACGGCTCGAACAACGGCGAAACCGCGGAAGACCGCTTCTTCGGCGTCGTCAACGCCGCGGGCATCTCGGCCCTCTTCGTCAGCAACAGCTTCGGCGGCATCGAAGTCGACCACTTGCAGTACGGCGTGGCCGCGGCGGTGCCGGAACCGCAGACCCAAGCGCTGCTGCTGGCCGGGCTGGCGGCCGGTGCCTGGCTCGTGCGGCGGCGCCGCGCCGGCGGGCCTTGCGCCTAAAGCCTCAGCGGCGACTTCAGGTGCGCGCCGTCGCTGACGATAGCGGCCGCGTCTCGACCTGCCCGTCGGCATGGCGGGCAAAACGCAGCCGCTCTGCACCGTGCACCGGTGCGCCGTCGGGCCAGGGCCAGCCGCCGAACTGGGTGCGCTGGTAGTCGTCGTAGGCCTGCTGCAGTTCCAGCCGGGTGTTCATGACGAACGGCCCGTGTTGGGCCACCGGCTCGCCGATGGGCCGGCCCTGCAGCAGCAGGAACTCACTCTCGTCGGCACCGTTGACCAGCTCGACAGCCTGGCCGGCGCGCAGTTCGATCGCGGCATGGCCGTCGACGCCCTGGCCGTCGATGTGCACACTGCGGCCCTTGAAGAAGTAGAGCTGGCGCCGTGTGCCGGCCCCCGCTGCAGCAGGCAGCGTCCAGCGCGCGCCGGGCGCCATCTTCAGCGTCCAGATCGCCAGGTCGGCATGGGGCTGCGCGGCCCAGGAATCGGGCGGCGGCGCCAGCGGCTCGGCGGCCGGCGCGATGCGGCCGGCGATGCAGCTGACGTCGGTGCTGCGGCCTTCGCTGTCCACCGCGCGGTGGGCGGGAACATCTTCCGCCCAGAACATCGTGAAGTGCGGCGCCGCCATCTTGTTGCGCGCCGGCAGGTTGAGCCAGATCTGGAACAGCTCCAGCGGGTTCGGCGCCGCCGCATCGAGCAGCGGGAACATCTCGGCATGCACGATGCCGCGGCCGGCGGTGAGCCATTGCACGTCGCCGCCGCCGAAGCGGGCGGTGGCGCCGAGCGAATCGGAATGGTCGATCAGGCCCTTGCGCACGATGGTCACGGTCTCGAAGCCGCGATGCGGGTGCGACGGGAAACCCGGCACGGTCTGGCCGTGGTACATGCGCCAGCCGTCCTTGCCGGCGAAGTCCTGGCCGATGTTGCGGCCGGCGAGGCTGGCCTTCGGGCCGAACTGCGCATTGCCTGCCGGGTAGGCGTCGTCGTGGTAGACGCAGAACAGGAAGGGGTCGATCGTGGCCCAGGGGAATCCGAGGGCCTGGATGTGGACGATGGCGGTGCTGGGCATGGCGGAACTCTGAAGCGAATGCGCCAGAGCCTACTGCACCGCGAAAGACAGCGTGCGCGTCAGCTCACTCCGGCAGCACGCCGAACGCCAGGTCGAGGTCGCCGTGGGCGTAGATCACGACGCCGGTATCGGTCTCGGTGATGCGGTGCCCGGTGCCGGCCGGCGCCAGCTGGTAGTCGCCCTGCTGCAGCAGCAGGTCGTCGAGGAACAGTTCGCCCTGCAGCATCAGGCACTCTTCGTCATGGCCATGGCGGTGCAGCGGCACGCTGGCACCCGGCTCGGCGTGGTACAGCAAGGCGGCCTGGCCGTCGCGCTGCCACAGCACACGGCGCCGGATGCCCGGCGCGAAAGCCGGCCAGCCGGCAGCGGCGTCGAAGACGGTGACCGCCGCGTCGCCGGGCTGCGCCGGCAGATCGGCTTCGCGCAGGAACAGCAAGGCGCCCTGCTCGGCGTGCAGCGCCGGCATCGGCACGCCGGCCGGCAGCAGGTGGTAGTCGCGCTGCGACAGCACCTGGCCTTGCAGCACGACGCTGCCCGAGAGCACCAGCAGCTCACGCTGGTGCGATGCGAAGCCGGCATGGGCATCGCCCAGCGCGTCGGCAGCGAGCGTGGCGCCCGGCGCCAGTTCGAGCAGCCGCGCACGCAGCGGTTCACCCGGCCGCAAGCTGCGGCCGGCGGGCGCGCTGTACAGGGTTTGCGCCGTGACACCGGGCGCCAGCGTGTTGCGCGGCAGACGTTTGCGGCGGCGCGTCGTCATCGGCGCTTCTGCCGCCTGCGACGCGGCCAGCCGCGCCGTCAGGCGGCTGCGCAAGCCGCCGGTAGCGGCGGCGGCGTCCGGCCGCTCGCAGGCGCTTGCAAGAGGTTCGTCGAGCAGCGCGGCAAGTTCACGGTCGGCGGCGTCGGGCGCCGCGACGACGGGCATGGGCGGGTTGAGCTTGTTCATGGCAGCAAGGTGTTCGGTCGCCGGGCTCACGAGGCCAGCGCCGGCAGCGCGGCGTCACCCAGCAGTTGCCGCAGCGTGACCAGCGCGCGCCGGATCTGCGACTTCACCGTGCCCAGCGGCAGTTGCGTCTCGACGGCGATCTCTTCGTGGCTCAGGCCACGCAGGAAGGCCAGCGCAACGAGCTGGCGCGGCTGCGCCTGCAGCAGCATCAGCGCGCGGTGCAGGTCGGCATGGCCGCGCGCCACGTCGAGCAGGTCGTCGGCGGCTGGCGTTGCATCTTCGGCCGCAGCCATCTCGTCGGCATCCAGGCTGTCGTGCTGGAAACGGGCCTCGCGGCGCAGGGTGTCGATGGCACGCGAGCGCGCCATGCCGAGCAGCCAGGTCAGCGGCCGGCCCCGCGCGGGGTCGAACCGCACAGCCTGCCGCCAGACCTGGAAATAGGTGTCCTCGACGACCTCCTCGGCCAGCGCCGCCTTGCGCACCAGCCGGTGCACGATGCCGTAGACCCGCGAGAGCGTGGCGTCGTACAGCGCCGTCAGCGCACGTTCGTCGTGGTCGACGATGGCGTCGATCCATTCGAGCAGCTGCGCGTCGCTGACCGCCTGCCGCAGCGCGCCGGCAGCGGCCTCGCACGGCGGCGTCTGCGCTGTTTCGTCGTCGCTGTCGTGGTCCACGGGGTCCAGCGCGGCGTCGACGTCATCGAATGCGAACGTGTCGGGTTCGCGCTCGGCCGGGTGGGTCGAAGGATGTGAGGCATTCATTCGCGTCGCGCCCTCGAAAGGTTCAGCCCAGCAGCTGCTGGATGTCGGGGACAGCACCCCGCAGGAAGATGGTGGCGCCGGTGCGGGTGCCGATGGTCGCGTGCAGCGCACCGGCATGCGCCAGGTGGTAACCACCGGCGCCGACCTCGGTGCTTGTGCCCACCTGCAGCGTGCCTTCGAGCACCAGGCACTCTTCGTCGACCGGGTGGCGGTGCGGCGGCAGCGTCGCACCCGGCGCCAGCCGCAGCAGGTACGACAGCACCTCGTTGTGTTCGCGCAGCACCTTGATCATCACGCCGTCGGCAAACGGCTGCCAGTCGCCGTCGTCGGCATCGATCGTCAGGTGGCTGGCATCGGCGTCGGCCACCCTGTCCAGCAGCCGGCGCCGGATGGAACGGGCCTGCGCCGGCGACGCCGGTGTGTCGGGTTCGGGCGGGGGCAACGCGTCCATGAAACAGTCTACGGCGCCAACGCCAGCCTGGATGCATCGCCATGATGCGAATGCGGCGCCGGTGCACGCATCCGGCCGGCCACTGCCGCCGTAAGGCTGGGAGTGAACCCCCAGAAGGAGAGACCATGCCCCGCTTTGCCGAAGTCTGCCACCCACAATGGATCGCCGCGCCGGTCGAAACCGTGCGCGCCCAGTTCGCCGACCTGGACCACCACATCCGCAGCAACGTGCATCCCAAACTGCGTTTCGAGGTGCTGGAGCGCCGCACGAACGGCGCCCGCTTCGTCCAGGAAGTGAAGCTGCTGGGCATGCGCCAGCGCGATGTGTTCGAACGCAGCTTCGGCGCCGACGGCAGCATCGAGGACCGCTCCGTCGAAGGTTTCAACCGCGGCGGCACGCTGCGTTTCCGCTTCCTGCCGCAGCGTGTCGCCGGCCGCGCCGGTACGCTGGTGGAGATCGTCATCCGGCTGCCGCTGCCGCCGCTGATCGGCCCGCTGATCAAGCCGCTGCTGGAGGCGCAGATCCGCAAGGAGGTGCGCGCCGCGGCGCTGGAAGACCAGGCCGACATCGAGCAGCGCGGTTACCCGCGGTCCGCGCCGGCGCCAGCTGCGGCTGCGGCGGCATGACCTCCAGGCACTTCGATCTCGTCAGCCACTGGCGCATCGAGGCCCCAGTCGAGCGCGTCTGGGCGGCGCTGACCGACATCGAGCGCTGGCCACGCTGGTGGCCGTACGTGCGTGCGGTGCAGACGCTGCGGCCGGGTGACGCCAGCGGGCTCGGCAGCCTGCGCCGCATCCGCTGGGCGACGCGGCTGCCGTACGACATCGAGATCGAGGTCGAGGCGGTCGAGAGCCTGCGCCACGAGCGCCTGCGCGGCCGCTCCAGCGGCCAGCTGCGCGGCGAAGGCCTCTGGCTGCTGCGCGCCGAAGGCGGCCACACCGACGTCACCTACGTCTGGCGGGTGGAACTGGCCCGGCCCTGGATGCGCTGGCTGGCGCCGCTGCTGGCACCGTTGTTCCGCTGGAACCACGACGGCGTCATGCGCGCCGGCGCTGCCGGGCTGGCGCGCCACCTGGCGCGAGGTGACGCGCGCGGCTGAACGGCGCCCGGTCCACAAGCCTGGGGATGGCGCGAAGCCGCGCCCGCCGACAGCATGGGGGATGCCGAACCACAACACCGCGGCGCCGCGGGCGCTGCGCTGATGCCGACGCTGCGCCTGCTCGGCGCTGCCGAATGGCGCCAACACGACGGCAGCATCTGCACGCTCGGCCCGGAGCGGCGGCACCAGTTGCTGGCGCTGCTGGGCTACGAATCGCAATGGGTCGGACGCGACCGCCTCGCAGCCCTGTTCTGGCCCGAGCGGCCCGACCGCGCCGCACGCGCCAACCTGCGCAAGGTGATCCACGAACTGCGTGCGCTGCAGGCCGACGGCCTCGAAGAAGGTCTGCAAGGGCTGCGCTGGCAGGCCGCCAGCGATGTCGGCGCGTTCCGGCATGCACGCGATCAAGGCGACTGGCGCCGCGCCGCCGAGCTGGGCGCCGGCGCGCTGATGCCTGGCCTCGACGGCCTGCTCGGCGGCAGCGCCTTCGGCGACTGGCTGCGCCTGGAGCGCCAGCGCTGGCAGGCGCAGTGGCGCGATGCCGCGCTGCAGGCGGCTGCGCGCGGCGACGCCACGCAGGCCTGGGCCCTGGCCGAGCAGCTGCTGGCCAGCGACGCGCTGGACGAAGACGCCATGGCGCTGGCGCTGCGTGCCGCCGCGGCGCTGGAACGGCCCGAGCTGGCGCAGCCGCTGTGGCTGCGCCACGTCGAGCGCTTGCAGGCCGAACAAGGCATCGCGCCGGCGCCGGCACTGCAGGCGCTGGCGGCGGGCCCCGCCGCGCCCGCCATCACCCAGCTGTCGCCGCTGGTCGGGCGCGAACCTGAACTGGCCGAACTGGCGGCGCTGCTGGCCAGCGGCCGGCTCGTCACGGTGCTGGGGCCGGGCGGCGTCGGCAAGACGCGGCTGGCACGCCATGCCGCCGACGCCGTGGCGCTGCGCTTCGCCCACGGCGTGGTGTTCGTCGCGCTCGACGACGCCCATGCGCCGCAGGAGCTGCCGGCACGCATCGCAGCGGCGCTGGGCCTCGGCCTGGGCCACGGCGGTGACCCGGTGCAGACGCTGGCGCGAGCGCTGAGCACGAAGTCGCTGTTGCTGCTGCTGGACGGCTTCGAGGCCATCATCGACGCCGGCCCCGCGCTGCTGCGCCTGCTGGCCCAGGCGCCGGCGCTGCGCATCGTCGTCACCTCACGCGAGCGCCTCGCGGTCGACGGTGAATGGCTGCTGCCGCTGGCCGGCCTGGCGGCGCCGGCCTGGGGCGCCTCGGCAGAGACGGCGCTGCAGTCGCAGGCCGTGGCCTTGTTCGCGGCCCGTGCACGCGCCGTGAACCCGGCATTCGACCTGGCCGCGGCCATCGGCCCGGTGGCCGACATCTGCCGCCGCCTCGACGGCCTGCCGCTGGCGCTGGAACTGGCGGCGACCTGGGTGCGGCTGCTGCCGGCGGCCGAGATCGCCAGCGAACTGGCAGGCAGCATCGAGGGCATCGACTTGCTCGGCCAGGGCGGTGAGGTCGATCTGCACGCGGTGTTCGAACGTTCCTGGGGCCTGCTCACCGCCGCCGAACGCGACGCCCAGGCGCGGCTGGCGGTGTTCCGCGGCGGCTTCACACGCGCGGCGGCGCGGGAGGTCGCCGCTGTCGGGCTGGCGACGCTGGCGGCGCTGGTCGACAAGTCGATGCTGACGCCACGCCCCGACGGCCGCTTCGAGATGCACACCCTGCTGCTGTCGCAGGCACGGCGCAAACTCAGCGAACGGCCCGACGCCGCCAGCGTGCACGAACGCCACAGCCGCTGGTTCCTGGCGTTGTCGCAGCAGCCCGGGCAAGCGCTGACGGCCGAACACGACAACCTGCTCGCCGCCTGGCAGCAGGCGATCACACGCCGCGATAGCGCGGCGCTCGACGCGGTGCTGTTCACGCTGCCCTGGTCGTCGATCGTGCGCGGCCAGATCGACCAGGCGGTGGCCTTGCTGCGCGATGCCGTCGCCGCCTTCGGCAGCGAGCAGGTGGCCGGCGCCCAGCTGCTGGCCCAGCAGGGCTGGCTGCTGCTGTGGCAGGAACAGCGGCCGCAGGCGGTGGCGCTGGCGCAGCAGGCGCTGGCTACGCTGCGTGCGGCAGGCGATGTCGGCGGCACCGTGATGGTCCTGCGCACCCTGGGCCATGCCGCGCGCATGGACGGGCAGCATGCGCTGGCGGCGCAACACCTCGCGCAGGGCGTGGCCCAGGCCCGTGGCGCCGGCCGGGTGGCGCTGGAGGCGCTGATGCAGGACGGCCTGGCGATGGCGCTGAACATGCTGGGCCAGCACGAGCAGGCACGCGCCGCGGTCGAAGCCGCGATGGCGCTGAACGGCAACGACGGCGACGCGGTGCAGCGTGTCTACAACTTCTACAACATGGCGCAGAGCCACTCGCTGGCCGGTGCGCCGGCACAGGCCCTGCCCTGGGCCGAACAGGCGCTGGCGCTGGCACGCAAGATCGGCCACGGCTACTTCCTGCCGTTTGTGCATGTCGAACTGGCGCTGATCCACACCGCGTTGCAGCGCTTCGACGCAGCACGCGCGCAGCTGCTGCTGGCGCGGCCGCTCGCCGTCGACCACCACGACCTGTCGGCGCTGGCGGCGTCGCACGCAGCGGCGGCCGGCCTCGCGCTGGCCGAAGGCGACACGACACAGGCACGACAGGACATCGTGACCGCCGCGCGCCTGTGCCTGGAACGCGACAACGTCGTCACCGGCGCCGCGCTGGTGCTGACTGCTGCGCACGCGCATGCGCCGGGTGCCCGGGCACGGCGCTGGCTGCACCAGCTGCTGGCGCTGCCGGTGGTGCAGGAGCCTGTGCGCAGGCAGGCGCTGCAGGCGCTGGCCGGGCCGGACGGCGGCGACGCAGCCACCGGCCCGTCGCTGACGCTGCGCGCCCTGCTGGCTGAAATCGTCGCCGCCGGCTGAGAAACGCGCTCGAAACGCCGACTCTCGCAGAGTCGCGTCGCGCGGCAGCCACGCTGCGCAGGAGCCGCCGCGATGACCAGCGAAGCGCGTGTTTTTGTTGTCCATGTCTGGGCCGATGCCGAGGCCTTTCACGCGCGGGCCCGCGCGGCCGACGCCGAGCAAGCCACCGAGTTCGTCGATCCGCAACGGCTGCTGGCTTTTCTTCGCGGTGAAACCGGTGCACCGCCGGCGCCGGAAGCCGCGCCATCACAACAGCCGACGCTCTGAACCATCACCGTCCACCACCAGGAAACACGATGCTCTACCACCTTCAGCTCTCGTCTCCCACCAAGCTGCCCAAGCCCAGCCCGATGTCCTGCCCATCGGTCGCCGCACTCGCCACGCACCTGCGGCGCGGCAACGGCCAGTACGTGCTGACCGCCGTGGCCCATGGCGCTTCGGATGCACCGACCCGCGCCCTGCTGGCAGCGCTGCGCGACAGTGGCGTCGCCGTGGCGCGTGCACCCGCCGGTGCCGCGCTGGACGACGGCGACGCCAGCGTCATCGAGATCTACGGCGGCAGCGCCCAGTCGCAAGCCAAGCCGTTGCCGGTGCTGCTCGTCATCGCCGACCAGCGCGAAGTCGCGCTGCTGCTTCCGGCCGTGCAGAAGGTGCGCGAAGCCGGCAACCGCAGCGTCGGCAGCGTCGAACTGATCCTGGTCGGCAGCGCGACGGCAAAGCCGTGACCCGGCGCGCAGCGCGACGCGCAGCGGAAACGCGGTCGAAACGCGGCGACGCTCATTCTGAAATTTGCGCCACTGCGGCATTCCGCCGCACCGGCGTTCATCAGCGACAGGGACAGACACATGTACAGATCCATCTCTTCAGGCGCCCTCTTGGCGCTGGCCGTCGCGGCCAGCCTGCAGGCCAACGCCGCACCCACGGTGCTTTACGACCAGAGCGACTTCGGCATCGGCATCGGCCCCGAGGCGGCGCAGTTGCTGTCGGCCAACGACTTCGTGCTCGCCGCGCCAGCCAGCATCAGCAGCTTCAAGGTCTGGATGAGGGACGGCAACGTCGCCTTCGGCGGTGGCGACGGCGTTGCAGACGGCGTTTTCCGCAGCTTCTCTGGCGTCTTGTCGTGGTACTTCTTCGCCAACGCCGCCGACGCACCGGGGGCCCTGATCGCTTCGGGCAACGCCGTGGCGCCGGCGATCGTCGACACCGGTGTCGACACCTTCATCGACCCCGACGACATCTTCGAGTTGACGGTGGAGTTGCCGGTCGAGATCGAACTCGAGGCCGGCCGCGGCTGGTTCGGCGTGCGCGAAGGCGCGGTGGGCAGCGCCTACGATGGCACCAGCATCACCTGGATGAGTGCGCATGTGACCCAGGGCGCCGGCCGCTACACCTTCTGGGACGGTGCCAACCTCGGTGACCTGGTGGGTCCGAGCCCGATCGACGCTGCCTTCCAGCTCGTCGGCACCGTGCCGGAGCCGGCGCCGCTGGCGCTGCTGGCGGCGGCGGTGCTCGCTGCGATGGCGCTGCGCCGCCCGCGGCGGCCGTGGATCGCGGCCCTCTGCGCTGCCGCCGTCGTCAGCCCCGCGGTGCAGGCCGCCGGCGCGACGCAGTTCGTCTACTCGCCGATCGCCTGCCGCACCTTCGACGGTGCGCTGTGGATCTTTCCGAACGGCCAGATCGGCAACAAACACACGAGCCAGACCATGCGTGTGTTCTGCCCGCTGATCCACGAGGCCAAGGCCGAGAACAGCGACGGCATCCAGGTCAGCATCGTCAACGCCAACCGCAGCAAGCGCCTGCGCTGCCGGGCCTTTTTCAACCATCCCCACGCCAACGTCGACCCGCCTTCGTTCGTCACCGCGTGGGTGGGCGCGAGCGGCAACTCCGCCGGCATCGAAACCGCAACGCTGGCGTTGGACGGCCACAAGTACCTCGGCGGCAGCCACATGCTCGAATGCGAGATCCCGCCGAAGTCGAACGAGAACAACTTCGAAGGCATCTCGCGCATCGGCACCTACAAGTCTGGCGTCGACTGACGATCTCAGCGCAGTTGCCCTGCAAAGACTTCGAGCTGGTCGATGCAGGTGTTCCAGCCGTCGAAGAAGCCCATCTCGGCGTGGCGGTCGCTGGTGGCCTGGTCGGGGTGCATCACCGTCGCCACGTAGCGTGTGCCCTCGCCTTCGTCGGCCATCGAGATGGCGGCGGTGAAGGCGAGCCAGGGCGTGGCAGGCCGCCAGTCGGCGAGGAGCAGCGAGGTGAAGACGATGCGGGCCTGCGGCACGAGTTCGAGGAAACAGCCGGGGTTGTCGCTGGTGCCGCCGTCCGGGCCTTGCATGAAGGTGTGGAAGGCACCACCGGGGCGCAGGTCGAAGGCCCGCACTTCGGTGGTCCACGGCTTCGGGCACCACCACTCCTTCAGCAATTGCGGTTCGGTCCAGGCCCGCCACAGCGTGGCACGCGGGGCGCGCACGAGGCGCGAGATGACGAGGTCTTTCGGTTCAGAGGCGTTTGTTGCGGTCACGGTGCAGGTTCTCCTGGTGAAGCTGTTCGGCAAATGCGGCCATGCGGTCGCTGCGTGATTCCCACAGCGCCCGCTGTTCGGTGAGCCACTGCTCGGCCTGCGACAGCGCCTTCGGCCGCAGTTCGCAGGTGCGCACGCGCCCGACCTTGTTCGAGCGGATGACACCGCTGCGCTCCAGCACCGACAGGTGTTTCATCAACGACGGCAGCGCCATCGCAAACGGTGCGGCCAGCGCCGACACCGAGGCCGGCCCGCGGCCCAGCGCACCGACGATGGCACGCCGTGTCGGGTCGGCCAGGGCGTAGAAGACGTCGGTGAGTTGCGCCGCATGGTTAGCCATTCAGCTAAGTATAGTCTGCTGCTGGTGAGCCTGGCAAGCGGCTGCCGACGTGGTGTCAGCCGCGGGTTTGCGGGCGCGCAGGTAGCGCACGATCTCTTCTGCAGCGCGGCCCGCGCCGTCGGCGCCGGCGTAGATGTTGCGCACGTGGCGCGCACGCTCGCGGAACGCGGGCTCGGCCAGCAGGCGGCGCACGGCAGCCGTCAGGGCCGCGCTGCCGGCATGGCGCGGCGCGATCGCCAGCGCCATGCCCTGGCGCACCGCGAGGTCGACATTCAGTTCCTGCTCCGGGTGCAGCGGAATGCCCAGCAGCGGCGTGCCGCAGCACATCGCCGTCTGCACGCTGCCCTGGCCGCCCATCGTCACGGCCACGTCGACACGCGGCAGGATCTCGTGGCTGGGCAGGATGCCGGCGACGACGACGCCGGGGTCGGTGTTGGGCCCGTAAGCATGGATCGTCGCGCCGACGATCACGCGCACACCGGCTTGCCGCACACGCGCGGTGACAGCGCGCAACAGCGCCGGCGTGCACGACGACAGCACGACACAAGCCGTCGGCTGGCTGCCGTCCAGGAAGGGCTGCACGGCGGCCGGCACGGCAATGTCCAGGCGCGCGAACAGCGGGCCGACGTAGACCAGCCGCGTGTCTTTGCGGAACGCCTTGGCCGGCGTCGGCCGCCAGGCTGCCAGTGCCTGCGCGCTGACGCCCAGGATCTCGGGCAGATCGGTCACCAGCGTCAGGTCGGCCAGCATCATTGCGGCCAGGGTCGGCACCGGCTCCACGCCGAGTTCGGCGGCGATGTCGTTGAGGAACCGCACCGGGCCGCGCATGCGCACGGCCGCGCTGTTGGCCAGCTTGCGCTTGAGCCAGCGCGGCAACCACTCGGCGCCGGGCATCGGCATCGCGGTCGGCACCGGCGCGAGGCCACGCTCGAACACCGGCGGCACCCACGAACCACCGTGCGACGCTGCCAGTGGAATGCCGGCCAGCCGCGTCGACAGGTAGCTCGTCAACGTGAAGCCGGTGACGGCCATGCGGGCACCGCTGGCACGCAGGAAATCGAGCTCGGCCTGCACACCTTGGCGCACCTCGTCAGCCGGCTGCAGCCGCACGCCGGGCCGGCCGATCTGCACCACGTCGCGCACGTATTGCGCGCAGCGTGCCTCGTCCATCACCGGGGCCAGCAGCGTGTAGGGCATGCCGGCGGCGTCGAGCACGCGGGTGTACGGCCCGCCGTGGGTGGCGACCCGGACCTGTTCGCCGCGGGCGCGCAGCGCCTGGGCGATGTGCAACATGCGCGAGGTCTCGGACAGGAACCCGCAATGCGGCATCAAGGCGATCATGTCGTGGCTCCTGTTTGGTGTGCGCTCCGATTAAAAGGTAATATATTGGATATGTCAAACGACGACCACTGGCTCGACCTCGGTCTGGACACGCTGCCGGCCGGCCGCGCCCAACGCATCCGGCTGCTGCGCATGGTGCTGGCCACCGCCACCGTGCTGCGCGGGCGCCTCGACCGCGCGCTGGCGCCGGCCGGCATCACCAGCCAGCAGGCGGCGATGCTGCAGCTGATCGAAGCCCAGGCGGAAGCACCCACGATCTCGTTCGTCGCGCAGGCGCTCGGCATGACGCACCAGAACGTCAAGCAGATCGTGCTGTCGCTGCAGAACAAGGGCTTTCTCGTGATCGCCGTCGATGCCGCCGACCGCCGCGCGCGCCGCCTGCGTCTGACGCCACACCACCACAGCTTCTGGCAGCAGCGCAACCCGTCGGACTTCGTCAGCGTCGAGGACTGGACCGGTGGCCTCTCGGACACCGAAGTCGCCGCGGCCGTGCGGCTGCTGGTGAAGCTGAAGGCCCACGCGAAGGCCGGCAGCGCCTGACGCCGCCGTCAGGCCGGCGCCGAAAACACCGCCATCAACACGCCGGCGGCGCCGGACAGCACCAGGCTCAGCGCCCACAACAGGTCCAGATCGAGCCAGGCCGAGCGCAGCATGCGCAGCCCGAAGTGGCGGTAGACGAGCCAGGCCATCACGAGCCCGGAGACCACCATCGCTGCCGAGTGCAACAGCGAGACCGCCACCGCGGTGACAATGTCCGAGCGCATCAGCGCCATCACGCTGTCATGCCCCCAGCCCGCCGTGGCCTTCGGCGTCTCGCACAACCCCACCACGAAGGGCAGCAGCATCAGCGCCGCGCCATGCGCCGTGGCCATCAGCAGCGACCACAGCAGCAGTTGCGTCGGCCGCACCCGTGCATGCAGGCGCAGCAGCCAACGTGGATGGCGGCGCCAGAGCAGCCGCGCAACGCCGAACAGCAACACCAGCGCACCGGCGGCGATGCGCATCTCGCGCTGCCAGGTCAGCAGCCAGCTCAGCAGCGCAAACGGCACCAGCACCAGCGCCATTGCCAGCAGATGGCCGGCGCCCAGCGGCACGAAGGTGCTGAAGACCGCGCCAGCGCGTTTTTCGCTGAGGCCGTTGGCGACGGCCAGCGGCCAGCCCATCGCCGGGTTCAGCCCGTGGTAGGCGCCGATGGCGACGACGCCCAGCCACAACAGCGCAGCCGGCGCGTCGAGCACGCCGGGTTCAGGCCGACGGGTAGCAGAACGAGTCGGTCGAACAATCACCGCCCTGCAGGCGGATCTGGTGCGCGCCGTACTCAGCGCCGAAGTCGACGACGAACTCCTTGTCCAGCGTGATGCCACCGCTGTCGCCCACCCGGCACATCACCTGCCGGCCCGGAATGCCTGCCGGGTAGAACTGCTTGTCCCAGCTGCTGTAGAGCGAGTTGGTGAAGTAGACCCGTTTGCCGTCGCGGCTGATCTCGGTCATCTGCGGCCCGCCGCCGAACGGCGAACCGTTGGCATGCGGCGTGCGCCGTGCGATGCCGCCGATGTGCACACTGCCGGCCAGCTTCGGCGCCATCGGGTCGGTGACGTCGTACTGGCGCAGTTCGCCCGTGCCCCAGCAGGCGACGTAGAGGAACCGGTCGTCGAGCGAAAGGTCGATGTCGCTGATCAGTGGCGGCACGGCGCCGAAGCCTTTCAGCAGGTCGGGCAGCAGCGCCACGTCGGCCGGTTCCGGTGGGATCACCGCGGTCTTTTTGGCGTGGAACTTGCCGCCTTCGCGGTACCAGGTCCAGATCGAGCCTTCGAGGTTGGTGGTGTCGACGACAACACCGAGGAAACCGTATTCGCGTGTCGGGTCGTGCGCCGGGCGCAGTTCCAGCGCCATCTGGTGGTTGGCGCCGAGGTCGATGGTCTGCAGATGGCGGCGCGAACTCAGTTCCCAGAAGTGGATCTGGTGGCCGTAGCGGTTGCCGAGCAGGTCTTCGGCAACGATGCCGTTCTCGAACTGCGGCGGTTTGCCCCATTCGCTGGACACCATGTAGTTGCGCGGCAGGTTCCACCAGAAGTCGTAGTGCAGCTGTTGCGGCCCGCGGTCGATCTCCCACTTGCCGAGGACTTCGAAACTCTCGCAGTCCATCAGGAACACCCCGGCCGGGCCTTGCGTGCCGTCGGCGCCACCGCCGCCGAGCGTGCTGATGTAGATGCCCTCGGGGCCGCAGTGCACGGTGTGCGGGCGCGAGTAGCCGGTCTTGCGCATCACTTCCTCGGGCTCGATGACCCGCGCGATCGTCGGCCGCTCGGGGTTGGGCTGGGTGTCGATGACGTAGATGCGCGACGAGCGGATGCCCGGCATGATGAGATAACGCCGCTTCAGGAAACTGTGCCCCGACATCGGCGACAACGCCGAGCTGCAGGCGTTCCAGCCGAAGTGGTGGAACTCGTCGCCGCGGTGCGGCATGTCCAGCCGGTGCAGCACGCGGCCATAGGTTCTGGAGCCGGGGTCGACGTCCACCACCGCCAGCGCATCGGGGCGCGAGGCGTCGGGCGAGAGCAGCGCGGTGTAGGCGATGCGCTCGGGCTCGGCCTCCATCGCCAGGCGCGGCGACGGGTGGAAGGTGGGGTCGGGGCGCAGCTTCTCGAACATGGAGAACTCCTTCGGCGGACGGATTCGAAGCGCGCAGTCTGTGCCTGGCGTGCGCTGAAGGCACCCCCTAATAAGTTGAGTCGGCGCTGCCTTCCGGCCAGGGCTTGGCACGCCCACCCTGCTCGATGTAGAGCGTGGACCAGCCGGCACGGCCGTCGAACAGCCAGAAATCCCAACGCCGGCCGCCTTGTTCGGCCTTGAAGTCGAAGCGTGTCGGGCCGCCCGTCAGGCTGGCACTGGCTTGGCGGGCCGCCGCCCAGTCGGTGTAGAAACGCTGGATGGCTTCGCGCTTGACACCCTGGGTCAACTCGAACTTGTAGACCACACGCTGGGCCTGTGGCCGCGTCAGCGTCAGCACCTGCTTGCAGGTCGCGCCCGGATACGGCAGCAGGCCACCCAGCGCCTCGGCTGTCGGCGGCGTGGTGCAGCGCTCGAAGCGCACGCGCGAACCCGGCAGATCGTTGCCGTCGACCCACATCCAGCCGCCGTCCTTGCGGTGGGTGATCCGCACCCGGCGCGTGCCATCGACCTTGAGCACCTCGATGTCGGGGTGCGCAGCGACGAAGCCCTCCAGGTAAGGCGGTGTCACCTCGGGCAGGTTTTCCCAGGGGTCGGTGCTGTCGGCGACGCTGAGGAAACCCAGGCCGGCCCACAGCGCCGCGCTGGTCATCAGGAAGCTCAGACTCCAGTTGAGGCCGTACTTGAGACCACGCTGCCACTCGCCGCGGAAGAAACCGAACAGCGGCACACACAGCAAGGTAGGCGCGACCCACACCCAGAAGCTGGCCGAGAGCAGTTGCACCAGCCGCCGCGGCAGGCCGCCGAGCGCCGGCATGGCGCCCAGCACCTGCCACTGCAAGCCGGTGAGAAACAGCGCCAGCAGGCACCACACCAGCAAGGCCTGCAGCGCCATCTGCCGCGTCGAAGGCGCGATCCAGGGTGTAGGTGTTGTCGTGGCCATCGCCTTCACCAGGTCTGCAGCGCGGCGCGGATCTCGTCGCGGAACAGCTCGTCGTGGGCATGATTGAAGCCGTTCGCGACCGCGTCTTCTTCCGGGCCGCCCCAGGTCGACACCGGTACATCCGAGACGTAGACGCCGAAGCTCAGAAAGCGGTTGGTCATGACACCGCTGCTGCCCTTGACGGGCAGGGCGATGAGGCCGCCGTTGGAGAAGATGCTCACCGCCTGGCCGCATTGGCGCATGTCGGCGGGGTCGCCCAGGCAGGTGCCGTAGCCGCCGCTCTTGCCCCAGCGCTTGACGAGGCTGCCGAACTGCACCGCAACGCTGGCCGGCTTGCCCAGCGCCGCTGTTTCCTGCGCGATCACGGCCTGCAGGCCTTCAGGAGCGCCGGTGCCCGGGTTGGCGGCCTGCAGAAAGGCCTCGCGGGCACCGTTGGCACTGGTCAGGATCTGTTTGTTCCAGACCCCTTCGTAGACATGCGCCAGGTCGGCCGCGGTGGTGTCGTTGCGCAGCGTCGATGGCGAATAGACGCCGCCGCTCAGGCTGTAGTAGGCGCAGCCGATGTTGTGGCGCAGCGTCGTGCCGACCAGGCCCGCGCCCGAGGCCGTGGTGTTCAGCGGCGTGAAGTTGCCGGCGCGCTTGACCACGGCGCGTGTGATGCGGTTGTCCGAGATCGCCATCATCTGGTTCATCGCCGGCTGCAGCGTCGTGGTGTGGCGGTTCGCGGTGGTTTCGTAGCTCGCGTCCGGGCAATGGTATTCCGGCGGGTAGGCGGGGTCGTAGCCGAAGGGCGGCGAATCGTAGTAGTCGAAGGCCTCGCCCAGCGTGTCGGCGCCGGTCTGCACCTGGCGGTAGGCGTGCAGCAGGTGCAGCACCTTCAGCGAGCTCGCGGTCTCGGCACGGCGCTCACCGTTGAGGTTGATCTGCACACCGGTATCGAGCCGCTTCAGGTAGCCCGCGAAGATGCCCTTGGGTGTTTGCGTGCTGGCTTCGACGAAGGGGCTGAAGACGCTGCGCATGCGGCGTGTGCCGGCGTTGGCGTTGTCGATGAAGCTGGCGTCAAAGTAGCGTGTGCTGCCCACGGTGTAGCTGTGCACGTCGACCGGCCGCGCCGCGAACTGCATCGCGTAGTTGTTCAGGTCGGTGAGTGTGGCAAAACCGTAGCGGTGCCACCAGGCGGTGGCGTCGGCGCCGGTGGCCTTCACCTGCACGAAGCTGTACTTGCCGTCGGCCTGGCGGTCGAGCTTGACGACACGGCCCTGGAAGCTGCTGACCTTGGCCGACAGATTGGCCAGCGTCTGGTTGCTGGCCCACTGGAAGCCCTTGGTGTCGGCGCCGGTGTTGCTGACGAAGATGCCGCTGAAGCGCAGCGCGCTGCCGCTGCCGGTGGTGTCCAGGTCGATCGGCCGCATGTTGTTGCGCGTGATGTGGTCGCTGAGCGTGCCGACGTTGACGTCCAGCAGATACGACCAGCCGCGGGCCATGCTGCCGGTGTTGGGCACCATCACCAGCGCGTAGCGGATCTGGCCGCCGCCGCGGTCGTAGCGTTCGAGCTCGATCAGGCGGCCGCTGTTGGCGTTGAGCAAGGTGGTGATCTGCGCCGGCGTCTGGTCGTAGTACCACCACCAGCCAGGCAGCGCGTAGGCGCCGCTGTTGGACACCATGCGCGCAAGGAAACGCGGTTCACCGCTGGAGGTGACGGACGTCACTTCCAGGTCGACGAGCCGGGCGCCGTTTTCGTTGATGCGCGCTGAAAGATCGGCCGGGCTGATGTTGCTGTAGGTCCACCAGCCGGTGGGTGTGTTGATCGAATGGTCGTCGGTGGCGGCGCTGGTGTCGAGCGCGGCCTGTGCCAGGCCGGCGGCGAGCAGCAGGCCGGCGCTGGCAGCCCAGCGGCGCAGCAGGTGAAGAAGGGGGTGCATGGAGGTGTCCTCGGATGTTGAGGGCTCCAGCATCCGATGCGTCCGTTGCGTGGCCGTTGCGGGCGCCGCAGCGACGTTGCTGTTCAGCGCCGCCGCGGCAGCACCGCCAGCACCGGGCGCGCGCCGCCGGCCTTGGCGGTGATCGGCGGCTTCGGCAGGTGCGCTTCACCGGGCTCGATGACGAAGTGGTGGTCGAGCGAATACCACGGGCCGGTGACGTCGTCAGCCGGCGCCGTTGCTTCGGCATGCAGCACGTACTGGCCGATCAGCGCCTGCGTCACTGCGAACTGCACATCGGTCTCGAGGTGCGGGTCGTCGCTCGAATAGACCTGCGAGAACTGGATCTTGAACCCCGGCTTGTGGATCATGAAGTGGATGTGCGCCGGCCGCATGTTGTGCCGCCCCTGGGCGCGCAGCAAGGCACCCACCGGGCCGCTGAGTGGGATCGGGTAACCGGCGGGCTTGACGCTGCGGAACGCGATGTGGCCATGGGCATCGGTGCTGAACCTGCCGCGCAGGTTCATCTCGGCCTGCGCCGGGTCCTGGTTCTCGTAGAAGCCTTCGGCCGAGCTGTGCCAGACATCGACCTCGGCGTCTTCGACCACCCGGCCTTGCCGGTCGCGCACCCAGGCGTTGACAAACAGCGGTGCACCGGGTGTCGGCGAACGCACGATCGAATCGCCGTTGTGCATGGCCGGTGCGCCGGCGCGCCAGAACGGGCCCAGCAGGTTGGCCGTGGTCTCGGTCTGGCCGCCGTTGCCGTTGTTGAGCAGGCACACCAACGACGAAAGACCCAGCGAGCCGGCCGCCAGCACCACTTCGTTGTGCGAGGCGGTGGTCAGCTGGCCGAGCTGCGCCACCAGGGTACACACCTGCTGGAACTCGGCTTCGCTGAGACGGGCGTCGCGGACAAAACCATGCAGGTGCAACACGGCCGCCGTCATCACCTCCTTGAAACGCGGGTCCTGGGCGTGTGCAAGTTCGGCCAGCACGGCAGCAGTGACATCGGCAGCGGTCTTGATGGTCACGATGGTGTCTCCGGTCGTGTCTTCGCAGTGTCGCTCTGCTGCGCCCCGGCATGGCATGAGAGTGCCGGAAACCATGATTGATTTATTTATTGATGTTTCTAAAGTCATCACATCAAACCATGAGCACGCCACCCACGATCTCCGAGATTGCCCGCCTCGCCGGCGTCGGCACCGCCACGGTCGACCGGGTCTTGAACCGGCGCCCCGGCGTCAACCCCGAGACCGTGCAGAAGGTGATGCAGGTGGTGGCCGAGCTCGGCGCACCGCCGCAGCCCGGGCGGCCACGGCGCGGCGAGAACTTCCGTTTTGCGTACGTGCTACCGGCCGACGACGCGCCCTTCTTCGGCCTCATCGAACGCCAGATCGCGCAGGCTGCAGGCGACTTCCGCCACCAGCACATCACCGAGGTCACACACCGCATCGATGCCAGCGACCCGGCGCAGTTCGGCGCCGCACTGGCGGACCTGGCCGATTGCCAGGGCGTGGCCTTGTTGGCGCCCGACCTGCCGCCCATCAAGCTGGCGATCAACGAACTCGTGCGCGGCGGCACGCACGTGGTGACGCTGTTCTCCGACGTGGCCGGTTCGATGCGCGAAACCCACATCGGCGCGGACAACCGCGCTGCCGGCCGCACCGCCGGGCTGCTGCTGGCGCGCATGGCGCAGCCGGGTGCGCGCGACACGCTGCTGCTGTGTTCGCAGGCCACACGCCTGTCGGCCGAGATCGAACGCCGCATCGGTTTTGCCCAGGTGGTCGAAGAACGTTTCCCGCAGCTCAAGCTGCTCCGCACACCCGACCTGCCTGCCGACGACGCCGGTGCGGCAGACGCGCTGGCGCAGTTCCTCGGTGGCATCGATCTGGGCTGTGTGGCTGGGCTCTACAACGTCGGCACCGGCAGCGCCGGCATCGTGCGGGCGTTGGCCGACGCGGGGCTCGCGCAGCACATCGGCGTCGCGGTACACGACGCCACCGACCAGCACCGCAGCCTGCTCGGCGCGGATGCGCTGGCCTATGTGCTGCACCAGGACATCCATTACTGCGTTCTGGCAGCAGCGCGTGTGCTGCGGGCGCTGTGCGAAAACGTGCGTGGGGCGCTGAACGTGGTGCAGCCGCGCGTCGAGATCCTGACCGCCGAGAACCTGCATTGAACGGCTGTCGGAGTGGTGCGAAGTGTGACCCCAACAACCCCGCTGGAGACCGCCTCATGAAACTGAACGCCAAAACGCTGCCGGGGCGCGCTGCCCTCGCGGCCGCCACCCTGGTCTCGCTCGGCAGCAGCGCCGCGCTGGCGCAGGACAAGACCATCACGCTGTGCTGGGCCGCCTGGGACCCGGCGAATGCGCTGGTCGAGCTGTCGAAGGACTTCACCGCCAAGAGCGGCGTCAAGATGAAGTTCGAGTTCGTGCCCTGGCCGAACTTCGCCGACCGCATGCTCAACGAGCTGAACTCCAAGGGCAAACTCTGCGATCTGATCATTGGCGACAGCCAGTGGATCGGCGGCTCGGCCGAAAGCGGCCACTACGTCAAGCTGAATGACTTCTTCGCCAAGGAAGGCATCAAGATGACGGACTTCGCACCCGCCACGGTGACGGGTTATGCCGAATGGCCGAAAAACAGCCCGAACTACTGGGCGCTGCCGGCCATGGCCGATTCGGTGGGCTGGACCTACCGCAAAGACTGGTTCGCCAAACCCGAACTGCAAGCCGAGTTCAAGAAAAAACACAACCGCGAGCTCGCACCGCCCAAGACCTGGGCCGAGTTCAAGCAGGTCTCGGAGTTTTTCCAGGGCCGCATGATCGACGGCAAGAAGGTCTACGGCGCCTACCTCTTCACCGAGCGCGGCAGCGAAGGCATCACGATGGGCGTGACCAACGTGTTGTACCCGATGGGCTTCCAGTACCAGGACCCGAAGAAGCCGTATGCGATGGACGGCTTCGTCAATTCGCCCGACGCCGTGAAGGCGCTGGAGTTCTACAAGTCGCTGTACAAAGGCAGCACACCGCCCGGGCTGACCAACGCCTACATGGGCGAGGGCCTCGACGCTTTCAAGTCGGGCCAGGTCGCGATGATGATGAACTGGTTCGCGTTCTTCCCGGGGTTGAACAAGGACCCCAACGTCGGCGGCACGAAGATCGGCTTCTTCACCAACCCGTCCGACAAAGCCAAGGGTGTGCAGCTCGGCGGCCAGGGCATCTCGGTGGTGTCGTACTCGGCGAACAAAAACGAGGCGCTGCAGTACATCAAGTGGTTCGCGAACCCGGACGTGCAGAAGAAGTGGCAGGCCATCGGCGGCTCGTCGGCCGCGAAGGCGGTGCTGAATGACCCCGGCTACCCGAAAAGCAGCCCGTTCGCGCAGGCCTTTCTCGACTCGATGGGCATGGTCGTCGACTTCTGGGCCGAGCCTTCGTATGCGCAGCTGATGCTGGCGATGCAGAAGCGTGTACACGACTATGTGGTGGCCGACAAGGGCACGGCGAAAGAAGCGCTGGATGCACTCGTCGTCGATTGGAAGAAAGTCTTCAAGGACGACGGCAAGTCGAAGTGAGGCTGTGATCCGAGACCCCAGCCCCTTGATCGAAGCGGTGGCGACGGCAACGCCGCCGCCGCTGGCCAAGCGCATGCGCGGCCTGTCGGACCGCAGCATCGCCTGGCTGTTCGTCGGCCCGACGATGCTGCTGCTGCTGGCGATCAACATCTTCCCGTTGCTCTGGACGGTGCGGCTGTCGTTCACCAACTTCCGCGCCAACCGGCCGAATGCGGAAGTGCTGGGCGTGGGGCTGGACAACTACATCTCGGTGCTGACCGACCCCGACATCTGGGCCGCGATGCAGACCACTGCGCATTTCCTGTTCTGGACCATCACGCTGCAGGTGCTGCTCGGCTTCACGCTGGCCTGGCTGATCGACCGCAAGTTCCGCGGCCACGGTTTCTGGACGACGCTGATCCTGATTCCGATGATGTTGTCGCCCGCGGTCGTCGGCAACTTCTGGGCTTTTCTCTACCAGCCGCAGATGGGGCTGTTCAATTACGCGGTGGCGGCGCTGAGCGGCGTGCCGCCGTCGAGCTTCGAGATGCTGGGTTCGGTGAAGCTGGCGCCCTGGGCCATCGTCATCGTCGACACCTGGATGTGGACACCGTATGTGATGTTGATCTGCCTGGCCGGGCTGCGTTCGATCCCCGCCACCATCTACGAAGCCGCCGAGGTCGACCGCGCGTCGCCGTGGCGGCAGTTCTGGCACATCACGCTGCCGATGGTGCTGCCGTTCGTGATGCTGGCGGTGCTGTTCCGCGGCATCGAGAACTTCAAGATGTTCGACATGGTGAACCTGCTCACCTCGGGCGGGCCGGGCTCGGCCACCGAACTGGCGTCTATCACGCTGAAACGCGAAGCCTTCGAGAAGTGGCGCACCGGTTATGCATCCGCGTTTGCGGTGATCCTGTTCGTTGCGGTGTTCGGGCTGGCGAACATCTATGTCAAGGCCCTCAACGCGGTGAAGAACCGGTGATGAAACTCGTCGGCATCAGCACCGCACACAGCGTCGTCGAACCGACCGCGCGCACCCGTGGCATCGCCGGCGCGCTGGTGGTGCTGTATGCGGTGGTCACGCTGGTGCCGCTGTTGTGGATCATCCTCACCGGCTTCAAGACGCCGCAGGACGCCATCAGCTACCCACCCAAGGTGGTGTTCACGCCATCGATCGAAGGTTATTGCAACCTGTTCACCACGCGCTCGCGGCAGACGCCCGAGTACATCGCCGCATTGCCGCCGGCCGACGGCGCGTGCGAAAAAGTGGCGCGCGACGCCAACATGGTGGTGGCCGGCACGTCCAACTACATCCCTCGTTTCGTCAACTCGCTGATCATCGCGTTCGGCTCGACGATTCTCTCGGTCGGCTTCGGCGTGATGGCGGCATATGCCTTCTCGCGCTTCAAGGTGCCGGCGAAGGACGACCTGCTGTTTTTCATTCTGTCGACGCGCATGATGCCGCCGATTGCGGTGGCCATTCCGATCTACCTGATGTACCGCGAACTCGGCCTGTCGGACACCCGCCTGGGCATGATCTTGTTGTACAGCGCCGTCAACGTGTCGCTCGCCGTGTGGCTGCTGAAAGGCTTCATCGACGAGATCCCGCGTGAATACGAAGAAGCGGCGATGGTCGACGGCTACACCCGGCTGCAGGCCTTCCGCAAGGTGGTGCTGCCGCAGGCGACGACGGGCATCGTCGCCACGGCGATCTTCTGCCTGATCTTTGCCTGGAACGAGTATGCGTTTGCGGTGCTGCTGACATCGGGCACCGCGCAGACGGCGCCGCCGTTCATTCCCATCATCATCGGCGAAGGCGGGCAGGACTGGCCTGCGGTGGCTGCAGGCACGACGTTGTTCCTGGTGCCTATCCTGGTGTTTACCGTGCTGCTGCGCAAACACCTGTTGCGCGGCATCACGTTCGGGGCGGTGCGCAAATGAGCTGGCCGAATTTCCTGCGCCGCAAACCGATGGAGATGGCGGCCTGCATCGTCATCGCCGCCGGCATCGTGATGATGTTGCAGCCGATCGCGATGGTGTTGTTCACCTGGTCGTTCGTGACCACCTTGTTCGGCACGCTGATGTTCATCGTCGTCTCGAAGTTCCCGGACTGAGCCATGGCACAAATCCGGGTTCACCAACTGCACAAGGCCTTCGCCGACTTCACCGCGGTGCAGGACTCGACGTTCACGGTGAAGGACGGCGAGTTCTTCTGCCTGCTCGGGCCGTCGGGCTGCGGCAAGACGACAACGCTGCGCATGATCGCCGGGCTCGAACTGCCGACCTCGGGGCAGATCTTCCTGGGCGATGAAGACGTCAGCTTCAAGCGTGCATCGGCGCGCGACATCGCCTTCGTGTTCCAGATGTTTGCGCTGTACCCGCACATGAACGTGCGCCAGAACATCGCCTTCCCGCTGGTGGCACAAGGGCTGCCGAGGGCCGAGATCGAACGCCGGGTGATGGAGGCGGCGCGCACGCTGCGCATCACGGAAGTGCTGAATGCGTCGGTCTCGGGGCTGTCCAGCGGCGACCGCCAACGTGTGGCGCTCGGCCGCGCCATCGTGCGCCAGCCGCTGGCCTTTTTGATGGACGAACCGCTTGGCGCGCTCGACGCCGAGTTCCGCGAAGTGATGTGCCACGAGCTGCGGGCATTGCACGACCGGCTGCACGCGACCACGGTCTACGTCACGCACGACCAGACCGAGGCCATGGCGATGGCCGACACCATTGCGGTGATGAACCGCGGTGTCATCGAACAGCTCGGCGCGCCGCGCGAGGTCTACGAACGGCCCGCAAGTGTGTTCGTCGCCGACTTCATCGGCTCGCCGGCGATGAACTTCCTGGCCTTCGATCCGCTGCTGGCGAGCGTCGGCCTGCCGGCGCTGCGCGAAGACGTGCCGCCGGATCGGCTGCTGTGCGGCGTGCGCCCCGAGCACCTGCGTTTCGCGGACGATTCGGCCTTGCGCGCCGAAGTGCTGGGCACCGAGTACCTGGGTGCGAGCCAAATCGTCACGCTGGCCACCGCGGCAGGCACAACGCTGCGCGCGAAGGTCCATGTCGAGGCACGCACCACACGCGGCGACCATGTCGGCCTGCGCTTCGATGCCGCCAACGTCTCGCTGTTCGACCAGGCCAGCGGCCGTGCGCTGCGCACCGCGCGCGACGACGGAGCCCCCCATGGCTGAACTGCGGCTGGCCGCGGTCGACAAGGCCTTCGGCGCCGTGAAGGCGGTGCAGGGCCTGGACCTGCACATCGCCAGCGGCGAATTCGTCGTGCTGCTCGGCCCCAGCGGCGCCGGCAAGACGACGACTTTGCGGCTGGTAGCCGGCCTGGAAACACCCGACGCCGGCAGCGTGCACATCGGCGGCCGCGACGTCACCACGCTGGCGCCGGCGCTGCGCGATGTGACCTTCGTCTTCCAGCAGTACTCGCTGTACCCGCACCTGAACGTGTTCGACAACCTCGCGTTCCCGCTGCGCTCGCCGCTGCACCCGACGCCGGAGGCCGAGATCCGGCGCAAGGTGAACGAAGTGGCGGCGCTGCTGCGCATCGACGACAAGTTGCAGAGCCCGGCGACGAAACTCTCCGGCGGCCAGATGCAGCGGGTAGCGATCGGCCGCGCGCTGGTGCGCAACCCGGCGGTGACGCTGATGGACGAACCGCTGTCGTCGCTGGACGCCAAGCTGCGCAACGACCTGCGGCTGGAACTGAAACGCATCCAGCAGGACCTGGGCGCAACGATGTTGTACGTCACACACGACCAGACCGAGGCGCTGACGCTGGCCACGCGCGTGGGTGTGCTCGAACAGGGCCGGCTGGTGCAACTCGGCACGCCGCGGCAAATCTACGAAGACCCGGTCAGCAGTTATGTCGCTTCGCGGCTCGGCGCGCCACGCATCAACCTCGTGCCGCGCGCGGCGCTCGGTGAACTGCCAGCCCCCGCACGGGCTGTCACTGCCGGCATCCGCGCCGAACACCTGCAGTTGGCCGCCACCGGCTGCGCTGCCCATGTGCGCCGCATCGAACGCCTGAGCGACCAGCACCTCGTGCACCTGGCGCTCGACGGCAGCGAACACGAACTCATCAGCGCCGCGCCGGCCGGTTTCACGGGTCTCGCGGTCGAACCCGGCGCCGCAGTGCGGCTGCAAATCGGCCGCCCGCTCTGGTTCGACGCCGCCGGACAACGCATCACTTCTTGAGGCTTCACCGATGAACCATGCCGCTCTCATCCGCGCCGCGACGCAGACCTTGATCGACCATGTCGACGAACTCACCGCGCTCGACCAGGCCATCGGTGATGGCGACCATGGCCTCAACATGCGGCGTGGTGCACTGGCCATCCAAGCGAAGCTGGACGACCTGAGCACGCAGAGCTTCAATGACGCGATGAAGACGATGGGCATGACGTGCATGTCGACGATCGGCGGGTCGTCGGGGCCGGTGTTCGGCACGTTGCTGGTGACGCTGGGCAAGGAGCTGCCCGCGGCGCCTGCAGCAGCCGACATGGCACATGCGCTCGACGCCGGCATCAAGGCGCTGACCCGGCTCGGCAAGGCCGAGGTCGGGCAGAAGACGCTGCTCGACGTGCTCGACCCGGTACAGAAGCTGCTGAGCGCGGGCGGCGACAACATCGTGGCGCGTGTGCGCCAATGTGGCTTCGACAGTGCCGAGGCCACCGCGCAGATCGACGCCACCCGCGGCCGCGCCTCGTTCCTCGGTGACCGCGCGCTCGGCCATGTCGACCCCGGCTCACGTTCGATGGCGCTGATCATTGCCGCGGTCTGCGACGGACTCCAGGAGACAACCCCATGAGGAAGCTCATCAACCACGTCGACACCGTGCTGGCCGAGTCGCTGGACGGTTTCGCCGCCGCCCACGCCGACATCGTGGTGCTCGGCGCCGGGCGCCAGTTCGTGCGTCGCAAACACCTGAAGCCCGGCAAGGTGGCGCTGATCTCCGGTGGCGGCTCGGGCCACGAACCGCTGCATGCAGGTTTCGTCGGCCACGGCATGCTCGACGCTGCCTGCCCGGGGCAGATCTTCACGTCGCCGACACCCGACCAGATGCTGGCCGCTGCCGAAGCGGTGGACACCGGCGCCGGTGTGCTGTTCATCGTGAAGAACTACTCCGGCGACATGATGAACTTCCAGATGGCGGCCGAGATGCTGAGCCGCGAGAACACCACGGTGATCATCAACGACGATGTCGCGGTCGAGAACTCGACCTACACCACCGGCCGCCGCGGCGTTGCCGGCACGTTGATCGTCGAGCGCATCGTCGGCGCCGCCGCCGAACGCGGCGAAGGCCTGGCCGACCTGAAGGCGCTGGGCGACGCGGTCAACACCGGCACGGCGAGCATGGGCGTGGCGCTGAGCTCGTGCACCGTGCCGGCGGCCGGCCAGCCCACCTTCCAGATCGGCGCCGACGAGATGGAGATGGGCGTCGGCATCCATGGTGAACCGGGCCGCCGCCGCGTGAAGATGAGCAGCGCCGACGATATCGCCGCTGAGCTGGCCGGCGCGGTGCTGAAGGACTTGTCGCTGCGGCGCGGGCAGGAGGTGATCCTGCTCGTCAACGGCTTCGGCGGCACGCCGCTGATGGAGTTGTACGTGATGGTCAACGCCGCCAGCAAGGTGCTGGCCGGCGCCGGTGTCAAGGCGGTGCGTCACCTCACCGGGTCCTACGTCACCTCGCTCGAAATGGCCGGCTGCTCGGTCACCGTCAGCGCCGCCGACAGCGGCATGCTGGAACTCTGGGACGCGCCGCTGCACACCGCGGCGCTGCGCTGGGGCATGTGAGGGTACCGCGGCGCGTCAGCGGAACCAGATCTGCCATATGCCCACGGCGACGTGGCCCCACACCAGGATGTTGAAGCCGAACATCGCCAGCACCCGCGAGAAGTTCCACAACACGCGGGCCCGGCGCGCGCACGCGTCCTCGCCAGTCACCGCGTACAGCAGCAGGTAGACCACCGAAGGCGCGAGCGTGCCGACGATGAGAACTCCCATCACCCAATAGAAAGCTTTCATCGGGCGATTATCACGACGCTTGCCGGCGGCGCCGGCGCTGCTTTCAATGGGCAACGGCCGCGAATGCTGACACTCCCTGATGCACTCCAGACTGGGAACCTGCAAGCGCCTGCGATCACGGCGCCCAACCTGGAGACCTTGCATGCACAACGAGCCCCCCTACCCACAACGACGCACGGTCCTGCAGATCACCGCGGGCCTGGCGGCGGCAGCCAGCACGGTGGCCGGCAGCGCCCACGCCGCCGGCGCCCACCGGCAAACCCGGCCGCCAAAAGCGGCGTGCTGACGCCGCCGCCCGCCTGGGGCAGTTTCGTCGCTGGCGTAGGCACTTGGGACACAGACGACAAGGACGGCGACACGCTCGTGATCTACCGCGGTGTCTGGGACCAGATCACGCCCTCGTCGTGCCGCTGGTTCCAGGCCGCGTCGCGCGACGGCGGCAAGTCCTGGCAGGAGAGCTGGGTCATGCACTGGACACGCCGCTAAGAGCCTGGGCGGCACCCGGCTGACGCGGCTGCTCACGCCGGGGCGTGCTGATCGGGGCTCAGGACACCGGCGTGTCGGGCGGTCCGATATCGATGGCCGCCTGTTCGGCCACGTCAGTCACGCCTTTCACGCGGCGCAGCGCCGCCCCCAGATTGGCCGCGCCGCGACCGGTGATGACGCCGATCTCTTCCAGCACCTGGCCGACCTGGAGACCGGCCTTGGCCAGTGCCGTGCGAGCCGGCCCTGCCGCGGTGTCGGGGGCCAGCGTCACCACCCACTCTTTCAGGGCTGTCTTGCGGGTTGTGACCATGTGGTTCTCCAGTGCCGTGCAGTCGCTGACATTGTCGCGCAGCAGCAGCGGCCGCATGCCCTGCTCCTGCAGAGCGCCCGGCAAGGTCTCAAGGTGCCTGCACGAGCCCGGCGCCCACCTGGCCGGCCGGGAAGGGCAGCACGCGGGCGCTGGCGCGCAGCCGGCTCCACAGCGCCGTGCCGCGCAACGACGGGCTGGTCTGCGCCCACAGTGCCGCGCAGCCGGCGACATGCGGTGTGGCCATGCTGGTGCCGCTCATCGTGGCGTAGCGGCGCGGCATCGGTGCCGCCGAGAACACGTCGCGGCCGGGCGCGGCGATCTCGATCTTGCCCTTGTTCGAGAACGACGACGGCCGCAGGTTGTTGTCCAGCGAAGCCACCGCCATGATCGTCGGCGAGTTGGCCGGGAAGCCGGTCGGTGCGCCGTTGCCGTTCCCCGCTGCGGCGACGATCAGCAGCCCGCGCCGCAGCGCCGCCTGCCCCGCCGCCGTGTAGGCCGCCTGCACCGGGCCCGCGCCGCCGAGCGACAGCGAGATCACCTGGCAGCCGCTGGCGATGGCCCAGTTCATGCCCGCGAGCACACTGCCACCGACGCTGCCACCGGCGTTGCTGAGCACCTTGCCGACGAAGATCGAGCCGCGGAAGGCGATGCCATAGCGCGGTGTGCCACCCGTTGGCGCCTGCGGGCCCAGCGCGGTGCCGATGCAATGTGTGCCATGGCCGTGCAGGTCCTGCACGGGTTGGCCGACAAAGCTGTTGCTGGTGATCACGCGGCCGGCAAAGTCGGGGTGGCCGATGGCAAAGCCGGTGTCCAGCACCGCCACCTTGATACCCAGCCCATTGCGCACACTGGCCGGCACTCGGCAGGCGTTCAGGCCCCAGGTGTGGCCCAACGCCCTGACTTCCTCTTCAGCGTCGGGCACTGCGGCATCGGCATCACCCAGGTCGCGGGCGATGGTTTCGGTGGCACGCAGGAAGCCGCGCAGGTAGTCCTGTGCACCTTCGGGGAACACGAAGTATTCGGGCTCGATGATCTGCATCGCATCGTCGCTGCTGAACTCCGACGCCACGCTCATGCTGCGCGACTGCGCTGCCGACGCGCCGATCAGCGCCGCGCCGACCTCGGGAAAGACCAGCGCGTCGGCGTCGCCCAGAGTGTCCATCAACACCGCCTGGTCACTGAAGTCGCGTGCGTCGGCGGTGCGCATCGACTGCGCGCGCAGTGCCTTGATGCCCTCTTCGACGGCCCCGTCCTTGAACGTGACGATGAAGCGGCCGGTTTCCATCGAGTCGGTGCCGCGGGTCTGGGCCGCGAGCAGCATCTCCTCGACGCTGGCGGCGGTGGATGTGACACCGGCCTGGGCCTTGGAGCTGGAGGTGGGGGAGTTCGGGCGCTTTGCCATGGTCTGTCTCTCCAATCGGATGTGCCGAGCCACCGACACAACAGCGGGCGCGGCGCCGGCCGCAGCGTGCAGCCTGGCGGAGCACAGTGTTCTGCCGCAGCCCCGGGCGCCGCATCCATCCACCTGGTGACGCCGCCGCGGCCGGCCTGCCCAACTTTTAGGATGGCGCCGGCGCACACGCTGGCTACGCTGCAATGGCCCTGCAATGCCCAGATGGCGCATCGACGCAGGCCAACCAAGGAGCACATTCGATGGCAACGAAGAAGACAAACCAGCCGGTCGCCGCAGCGTCCGGGCAACAGGACGACATGGCGCTGGCCGAAGCGCAGATCGAGCGCACAGCGCGGGCCGCGGCCAAGGCGGCAGGCGCGGCCAGCCCGCCGCTATTGCGCGCAGCGGCGGCGCCGAACCTGGTGACGGAACTGAACAACATCGACTTCCGCACGATGATCGGCGGGCCACTGCAGGCGGCGGTCGACGCGCAGATCGCCTCGTCGCTGGCGTCGATCGACTTCATCAACAAGGTCGGATTCACGGCACCCGACAGCAGCGGCAAACGCGATCTGGTGATGGTCGACTTCTCGCACACCCGCAAGGGTGTCAAGGACGACGGCACGCCCGACGACACGGAGGTCAACGTCAAGGTGCCGCTGCTGGCGATGGTGCAGATCCCGAGCTTGCGCATCGAACATGTGATCATCGCCTTCAACGCCAAACTCAACTCGGTGCAGAGCGAAAACGTCTCGGACAAGCTCGGCATCACGGCCGAGATCGGCGGTGGCTTCGGCCCGGTGAACTTCAAGGTCTCGGCCTCGTACCAACGGCAGAGTTCGTCGGGGCTGGAGGTCAAGAAGGAGTACTCGCTCGACGTTAACGTGAAGGCCGTTCAGGACGAGATCCCGGCCGGGCTGGAGAAGATCTTCGGCCTGCTTGCTGCATGACCGGCGCACGCCGCAATGGCCGAAATTACGCTGGCCGACTACACCGGCTACATCTTTCTTGAGATCATCAAGGCGCGCGAGATGGCGGATGCCTACTCGCGCAGCGTGGCCGCGCGCTACGCCGAAGACGAGGTGCTGAAACATTTCTCGACGCCGCGTTTTCGCATCCCCAAGATGGCGCTGAAGATCCCGGTGCTGATCTCGGGCGCGAAGTTCTCGCAAATCGTCAAGTTCACGCTGTTGCGCGACGACTTCCGCAAGCTCGCAGGCGCGCGCATTGCGGATGTCGTGCGCACGGTGCAGCTCGGCGACAGCGGCATCGTGCCGCCGAAGATGGCAGCACAGCGCAGCGTGCAGCGCCAACTGGCGCTTGCGCGCGCCAGCGCACTGCCGTCGGCAGCAGTGACCGCGCTGATCAACGCGTTCCACGCCGACCTGCAGGCCAACGCCAACCCGGCGCAGCCGGGCAACATCGTCAGGTCACATTGGGCACGCATCGTCGAGGTGGCGCTCGACGAAGCCAAGCTGACCGCCAGCTATCGGCGGCAGAACCCCGACAACGCGCTGTTCGAAAGCAGCGCCGCCGAGCTGACGAAGACCGTGATCGCCGGCACGCTGGTATCGAAGACACAGATATCGAACCTGCTCGTCAACCCGGAAACCAACGTCGTCAAGAACGGCAGCAACGACGCATCGGTGTTCACGATCCAGGCTGAACTGACCGAGGAAGGGTTTTTCGTCAAGACGGTCACCGACCCAAAAACCGGCGGCGAAAGCAAGGTCGTCGACTTCGAATAACACCCCCGCATGAAGGCCTTTCTTCACGAGCGTGTGCAGACCTGGTTGCAGCTGCAACGCCAGGTCAGCGACCTGATCATTCGCTTCAACGCCGGCCGACCCGACGTTGGCGAGGCACTGCCCGGCCTTCTCGATCACGCCGCGCAAGCCTTCGCGACACATGGCCTGTCGAACACGCAAGCACGTGTGCTGGAACTGAGGGCGCAGCTGCTAATGGCCGAGCGTGGCATCGATCCATCGACCCTGGTGCGCCAGTCCTCGCGCCGCCGGGAGCTGAGCGCCCGCTTCACCTTCCGTGTCCTGATGGCGATGTCGGAACAACTGCGCGACAGCCTGCAGCAGGACGACAGCACACTGGCCGGCGCGCGGCAGCAGCTGGCGCCGATCCTGCTGGCCGGCATGCAGACCGGGTTCGTGGCGTCGGCGGGGCTCGACATCGACGCCCCATCGCAGGCTGCGATCGGCATGTTCTGGCGCGCCGCGCTCACCGACGTGTCCCTGGGCATGGCGGCCAGACAGGTGGCGTTGATGATCATCCTGCCCGACATCGTGCTGCTGCTGTGGGACCTGATCGCAGCGCTCTCGGCCGTGCCTGCGACATCGCCGCAGCCGTCTTCGCGGCAGATATGCTGACGCGGCGGGCAGGCCGGCCCTTTCGCCCAGCTGCGCGAGCATGTCGCGCAGCGCCATGGCGAGGCACTGACCGAGGTCCGGGTCCATGCCCATGGTGATCCAGCGTGTCGGGCCGCTGGCCGTCGAGCGCAAGCCTGGGACACGCACGGTTCCAGGCTTCGTCGCGCGACGCCGGCAAGTCCTGGCAAGAGAGCTGGGTCATGCACTGGACGCGGCGTTAGGCGGCCAGGCGCCGCTGGTAGCCGAAGCGGTCCGGCCCTGCGATGTAGGCCGCTGCCTACATCAACTCGGACGGTTCACCGCTGGGTTCGCGCCACCGCAGGCGCCATGCTGGGCGCGGCAAACGGAGACCCATCTTGAACATCCACCTCGGCCTGGCACCCATCATCTCGCTGCTCGCCGGCATCCTCATCCTGGTCATGCCCAGGCTGCTCAACTACATCGTCGCGATCTACCTGATCGCGATCGGGTTGATCGGCTTGTTCGGAGCCGGCCAGTTGCGCTTCAGCTGAGAGCCCGGCGACCACAGGCCATGGTCGCCACGCTGTTCACCCCGCGAATATGATGGCCATCATATTTTGACGAGAATGCGGCCATGGACAAACCCATCGGCCGCAAGCAGCTCTCGCACGAGCGCATCGTCGAGACCGCGGCGCGGGCTATCCGCCGCGCCGGGTTCGACGGTGTCGGCGTCGCCGACATCATGAAAGAGGCCGGGCTCACGCACGGCGGCTTCTACGCCCACTTCGCCTCGCGCGACGCGCTGGTCTGCGAAGCGCTGGAACGCGCCGGCCAGGAGAGTGCGGCGCGGGTCGCCAAAGGCACGGCACAGCGCCAGGCGCGTGGCGCCAGCGCCTTGCGCGCACTCGTCGAACACTATCTGTCCGAGAGCCATCTCACGGCTGCAGAGAACGGCTGCCCGGTCGCTGCGCTGGCCTCGGAGATGCCGCGCCAGTCGCCCGAGGTCGGCGCTGCCGCGGCACAACGTGTGCGCGGCCTGGTCGCGCTGGTGCAGCGCACGCTGGTCGCCGAGACCGCAGCGGCCGATGCCCCGGTCATCGCCAGCCAGCTGGTCGGCGCCCTGCTGCTGGCACGGGCACTCGGCAACACCAGCGAAGCCAAGGCGCTGCTGGCGGCCACACGCGACGCACTGCTCCGGCAACACGACTCCCCCAACGCCCCACCAGGACACCCACAATGAAACTCGACAACGGCGCCAACCGCGGCATCGGCCTCGCCTTCGCCCGCAAGGTCGATGCAGGCGTTCGCAACCCGGCCGGCCGGCAACTGCCGGGTGTCGAAGCCATCCAGCTCGACGTCACCAGCGACGCCGAGGAAGTGCTGGCCGACGAGATCACGCAGCAGGTCAAGCTGGGCCTGTCGGCCGAACCCGGTGTCTACCTGCGGGTGATCGGGCGGTGAGCGCCGCCGCTGCGATGGACACGCGCACGCAGCAGATGCTGCAGGCGCCACTGCTGCCCACGCTGCTGCGGCTGGCCACGCCCAACGTCATCGGCCTGTTCGCCACGACGGTGGTGATCGGCTACGACGGTTTCATCCTCGGCCGCCTCGGCGCCACCGCGCTGGCCGGCGTGGCGCTGGTGTTCCCGCTGTCGATGCTGATGCTGCAGATGTCGGCCGGCGGCATCGGCGGTGCCACCACCGCAGCCGTGGCGCGGGCGCTGGGCGCGGGCCGGCGCGACGACGCCAGCCGGCTGGCCCAGCATGCGCTGTTCATCGCCGCCGTGATGGCGGGCCTGTTCACACTGGTGCTGCTCGGCTTCGGCAGCACGATCTTCGGCGCTATCTCCGGCTCAAACGGTGGCCATGGGCCGGCGCTGGCCGATGCCTTGGCCTATGCCAACGTGCTGTTCGGCGGCGCCATCGTCATCTGGCTGACGAACGTCCTGGCCGCCGTCGTGCGCGGCGCCGGCAACATGCTGCTGCCGTCGCTGATGCTGCTGGCCACGGCGCTGCTGCACATGGCGCTGTGCCCGCTGCTGGTGTTCGGCTGGGGTCGGTTCGCCGGGCTCGGTGTGGCCGGCGCAGCGATCAGCACGCTGACGGCGAACGGCCTGGCGGCTGCCGTGCTGGCGGCGCACCTGCTGCGCCGCGACGGCGCGGTGCAGTTGCACGGCACGCCTTGGCGGCTGCGCGGCGATCTGCTGCGCGCCATTCTCAAGGTCGGCCTGCCGGCGTCGCTGAGCCCGGTGATCAGCAATGCGTCGATCGCGGTGGCCACCGTGCTGATCGGCAGCTACGGCGTCGCGGCGCTGGCGGGCTACGGCGTCGCGGCGCGGCTCGAATACATCCTGGTGCCCATCGCCTTCGGCTTCGGCACGGCGTTGACGGCGCTGGTTGCCACCAACATGGGTGCCGGCCAGGCCGGGCGCGCGCTGCGCGTCACCTGGCTCGGCGGCGCCGTGGTCGCGGCCATCACCGGGGCCATCGGCATCACGGTGGCACTGGCGCCGGCGCTGTGGATGGACTTGTTCACAGCCGACGCCGCGATCGTCGCCTTCGGTGCCTCGTACCTGCAGGTGGTGGGCGGCTTCTACGGCTTCTTCGGTCTCGGGCTGGCGCTGTTCTTCGCCTCGCAGGGCGCCGGCCGCATGTTCTGGCCGATCGCCGGCAGCCTGGCGCGGCTGCTCATCGTCGGCATCGGCGGCTGGTTGTGTGTGCATGTGCTGCACACGTCGGCCACCGGCCTGTTTGCCGTCATCGCCGTGAGCCTGGGGATCTATGCGCTGACGATCGCAGCCGCCATCCGGCTGGGTGGCTGGGCGAAGTAGCGCGCCGCGATTGCGCGTTTCGTCAACAACAGTTGACGTTTTGGCAGAAGCATCGCGTTTTCGCACCAGACTGCCGTCTTCCGCCTGCCACGCAGGCCCGCGAGACTGCTGTCATCGAACACGGAGCTTGCAGCGATGCCGCCGACGCACTACCCCACCACCGTCTACCTCAGCGCCCCCGACATGGTCCGCCTCGTGCGGCGCACGGGCTTGCCGGCGTGCATCGCCGGCGTCGCTGCGCGCATCGAAAGCGAGTTCCTGCGCTGGAACGAGTTCGACAAGAGCGCCCGCGTCGCCTGCCATTCGGATGTCGGCGTGATCGAGCTGATGCCGATTGCCGACGCCTCGCAGTTCGCCTTCAAGTACGTCAACGGCCACCCCGGCAACCACCGCCTGGGCCTGCCCACGGTGATGGCCTTCGGCCTGCTGGCCGACGTGGCCACCGGCGCACCGCGGCTGTTGTCCGAGCTGACGCTGACCACCGCCATCCGCACCGCCGCGATGTCGGCCGTGGCGGCGCGCCGGCTGGCGCGGCCGGGCAGCCGCAGCATGGCGCTGGTGGGCAACGGCGCCCAAAGTGAATTCCAGGCGATCGCGATGCGCGACCTGGTCGGCATCCGCGAACTGCGGTTGTTCGACACCGACCCCGCGGCCAGCGCCAAGCTCGCAGCCAACCTGCTGGGCCAGGGTTTCGACGTCGTCCGCATCTGCGCCAGCACGGCGGAAGCCGTGCGCGGTGCCGACATCGTCACCACCGTCACCGCCGACAAGACCAGCGCGACGATCCTGACGCCAGAGATGATCGAACCCGGCATGCACATCAACGCCGTCGGCGGCGACTGCCCGGGCAAGACCGAGCTGCACCGCGGTGTGCTCGAAGCCGCCAAGGTGTTCGTCGAATACGAACCGCAAAGCCGCATCGAAGGCGAGATCCAGCAGATGCCGGCCGACTTCCCGGTCACCGAGTTCTGGCAGGTGCTGGCCGGCAGCGCGCCGGGCCGCACGAGCGCCGGGCAGGTGACGGTGTTCGACTCGGTGGGCTTCGCGCTCGAAGACTACGCGGCGCTGGCCTTCATGCGCGACACCGCGGCCGAACTCGGCATCGGCGATGTCATCGAACTGGTGCCGCAAACAGCCGACCCGAAGGACTTGTTCGGGCTGCTGCGCGACGACACGCCGCCGGTGCTGCGTCAGGCCGTCTTTCAGGCGGTCAGTCAGGCGGTCAGTCAGGTTTCGACTGTCCAGCCGTACAGCCACGCCATCGCGTCGTAAGTGTTGCCCCGCCGTGCGGTTCAGGGGCGCTGGCCGCAGACCAGCATGGCCGCGGCCAGGTCTTCGAGCGCGGTGCCCACCGACTTGAAGACCGTGCGCTCCTGCGGCGTGCGGCGTCCGCCAGCCTCGCCGCGCGACAACGCCGCCAGCGTGCCACGCACATCACCGGCGGTGAACACGCCGCGTGACATCGGGCCGAGCAGGTCGCCGCTTTTCTGCAGCGCCTCTTCGGTGTCGACATAGAGCGAGGCGCCGGCGAAACAGCCATCGTCAGCCTCGCGCATCGCCGGCGTGAAGCTGCCGATCAGGTCGAGGTGGTTACCCGGCTGCAGCCAGTGGCCCTGCACCACGGGCGCCGTGGCCAGCGTGGCGCAGCTGACGATGTCGGCGGCACGCACGGCGGCTTCGAGGTCGACCGTTGCCGCCGCCGCGAATCCCTGTTCACGCAGCTCGGCGGCCAGTGCCTGGGCGCGCCCGGCTGCACGTGCCCAGACCGTCACCTGCTCGATCGGCCGCACCACGCGGTAGGCCGCAGGCAGCAGCCGCGCCACCTGCCCCGCGCCCACCACCAGCAGGTGCCGGGCCTCGGCGCGCGCCAGCCACGACGCCGCCAGCGCCGAGGCCGCCGCCGTGCGCCGGCTCGTGATCTGGTCGCCGTCGATCAGCGCCAGCGGCGCGCCGGTGCTGCCGTCGTACAGCACGTAGCTGGCATGCAGCCCCGGCAGCCCCAGCGCCGCATTGCCGGGTGCGATGTTGATGGTCTTGATGCCGTAGCAGCGGCCGGCAATCCAGGCCGGCATGATCAGCGAGGTGAAGGTTTCACCGACCGCATGCACATGGCGCGGTGGCACCGTGCAGCCGGCGGCGAACAGCGTGCGCAGCGCCGGGATCAGGGTCTCGAACGGCAGCGCGCGGCGTGTCGCCTCGGCGTCGAAGATCTGCATCAGCGCGCCATCAGCGGTAGGTGGCGAGCAGGATGCTCGTCTCGGTGTTGGCAATGCCCTTGATCAGCCGCACGCGTTCGAGCAGCTGCGACAGTTGCGTCATCGACTCGGCACGCAATTCGGCCAGCAGGTCCCAGCGGCCGTTGGTGTCGTGCAGCGCTTCGACGCCGGGTTCACCCAGCAGGCTGGCGATGACGGCACGTGTCTGGTTGCCTTCGACGAGCACGTTCATCCAGGCGCGTATCTTGTTCGGCTCGGCGTCGGGCCGCAGCCGCACCGTGAAGCCGACGATGACCTGCTCGTCTTCCAGCTTGCGCAGCCGGTTCGTCACCGTGCCGCGCGAAACGCCCAGCTTGGTGGCCAGCGTCGCCACGTTCAAACGTGCGTCCTTGCGCAGCAGCGAGATCAGCTGTCGGTCGGTGTCGTCCATCGCTCTTGTCCACGGGATGCGGTGGCACGATTGTGCTTGCCCGGCCTGCGCTGCCGCGCAAGACCTTCAGACCGTGCCAACGACCATGAAGCCGACTTCGACTGCGTTTGCGATGGACGCTGTCTTGGGCGCAAGATAGGGCCCTGCTGTACCTGCTGTGAAGGGGCCCAGATGGACCACGCCACTGCCTTGCCGACCTTCCGCCTGGAACCGGGTGTGTGCCTCGCCCCCGCCAGACCCTGGAACACCGCGCCGGTGACACGCCTCTCGCCGGCGCTCGAGGTGATGACCGACCTCACCCAGGTCAAAGCCGCCACCACGCAGCCGACGACCAGCCTGCGCCAGGCCGAGCAGATCATGATCTACCAGGGTGTGCGCATGCTCTTCGTGGTGACCGAGATGCCGTCGTTCGAAGGCCTGGTCACCAGCACCGACCTGCACGGCGACAAGCAGATGCGCGCGGTGCACGAACGCGGCCTGCGTTACGACGATCTCTGCGTTGCCGACGTGATGACCGAGCTCTCGGCGCTGGACGTCATCGACTTCGGCCGCATGCGCACGGCCAGCGTCGGCGACGTCATCGCCACGCTGCAGCGCTTCGGCCGCAACCACCTGCTGGTGGTGGAACGCGCGACGGCCGAAACCGCACGCCGTGTGCGCGGCGTGCTCTCGCGGGCGCAGATCGAGCGCCAGCTCGGTGCCACGATCGACATCACGCCGATCGCCAGCAGCTTTTCCGAGATCGAACGCGCGTTGGCCTAGGATTGCGCCTCCAACAACAGCATCCCATCCGGGAGGAGACGCCATGTCGCACAACCACATTCACCGCCGCACCCTGCTCGCCGCCGCCACCGCCGCGGCCCTGCCCGGTAGCCTGTTCGCCCAGGCCGGCGGCTACCCGAACCGCCCGATCGAACTCATCGTGCCGGCCGGCGCCGGCGGCGGCACCGACGTGCTGGCACGCGCATTCTCCGAAGCGGCGAAAAAACACCTGCCGCAGCCGGTGACGGTGGTGAACCGGCCCGGCGCCTCGGGCATGATCGGCCACGGCGAGATGATCAACGCCAAGCCCGACGGCTACAAACTCGCCATCGTCTTCGCCGAGATCGTGATCGTGCCGCACCTGGGCTTGAGCAAGCTCTCGTACGAAGACTTCGTGCCGATCGCCAGGCTGAACGCCGACCCGGCCGCCATCACCGTGCGTGCCGACGCGCCCTGGAACATGATCGAGGAATTCCTGGCCGCCAGCCGCGCCAAGCCGGGTGAGATGAAGATGGGCAACTCGGGCCCGGGCTCGATCTGGCACCTGGCGCACGCGGCGCTGGAAGACAAGGTCGGCGTCAGCTACAACCCGATCCCGTTCAGCGGCGCCGCCCCCGCGGTGCTGGCGCTGATGGGCGGGCATGTCGATGCCGTGGCGGTGAGCCCGGGTGAAGTGGCCACCCATGTGGCCAACGGCAAGCTCAAGACCCTGGCGGTGATGGCCGACCGCCGGCTCAAGGGCTTCGAGAAGGTGCCGACGCTGAAGGAGCGTGGCATCGACCTCTCCATTGGCACCTGGCGCGGCCTGGCTGCGCCCAAGGGCACACCCGCCGACGTGCTGGCCATCCTGACCGAAGCCACGCGCAAGTCGGCCGACGAAGCGGTGCTGAAAGACGCGCTCGACCGCCTGAGCATGGGCCAGTCGTATGCCGACGCCGAGACCTTCCGCGCCGGCATGCAGCGCGACAACGCGGTGTTCAAGCAGTTGGTCACCAAGCTGGGCATCAAGGGTTGAACAGCAACGTGATGCCGGGCAGCACAGCCACGGTCGTGCCGCGCGCGGCGGCGACGACGCTGATCGTGCGCGACGGCGCGCCAGGCCTCGAAGTGCTGATGGTGCGGCGTTCGCCGCACGCCAGCTTCATGCCCGGCGCGTATGTGTTCCCGGGCGGCGCTGTCGATGCTGCGGACAGCTCGATGGCCCATGCCGCGGCCATCGACGAGCCGATCGGGCAGCTGGGGCAGCGCATCGGTGCCGTCACGCAGGTGGGTGCACAGGCGCTGGCCTATGCCGTGGCGGCCTTGCGCGAATGTTTCGAAGAGTGCGGGCTCTGGCTGGGCGCGGCCGACCACCACACACCCGCCGCCGGCTGGGCGGCGTTGCGGGCGCGGCTGCAGGGCGGCGAGACGCTGGCCGCACTGGCGGCCGACACCGGTGGCCGGCTGGGCACCAGCAGCCTGCAGCCCTGGAGCCACTGGGTCACACCGGCCGGCATGCCAAAGCGTTTCGACACGCTGTTCTTCGTGACAGCGGCACCCGCCGGACAGGTGCCCGAAGTCGACGCCGGCGAAACCACCACGCTGGCCTGGGTGCACCCGCCGGCCGCACTGGCGGCACAGGCGCAAGGTGAGTTCCCGATGGAGTTCGCCACCCTGCGCACGGTGGAGTCGTTGCTGCCTTTCTCGACCGCGGCCGCGGCCGGCTGCGCCGCAGTGCTGGCCCATGCAGCGGCGCAGACCAGCCTGCCGCCGCTGCATCCGCGCCTGAGGCGCGACGCCGAGGGCCGCATTGCCGGCGTGCTGCTGCCGGGCCAGCCGGGGTACGACACGGCCTGAGCGGATAAAGGCTGCGCTCTGCGCAGCTTTCGAACATCTCCTCACAGCACCGGGGCGCGAATTCGCTAGGGTGGGCGGATCGCCACTTTCTGCAACTTCATGAGCGCACCCGAACAGCTGGCGTTCTTCGGCGGACCGCAGGCCGTGCCCGGCTGGCCGGCCGGCCACTGGATCGGCAGCATCGAGCTGCAATCGGTGGTGTCGCGCAGCGGCGCCGGGCTCGTCTACCGTGCCTGGGACCACGCACTGGCACGGCCGTTGGCCGTCAAGGAGTACCTGCCCGCTGCCTGTGCGCAGCGCGACGCGGGCGGCGTGCGCCCTTCCACGCCCGAGGCCGCGGCCAGCTTCGAACGGGGCCGCCGCGCCTTCGTCGATGAAACGCGGCGGCTGGCGCACTGCGACCATGCATCGCTGGTGCGGGTGCTGCACCTGATCGAGGCCCATGGCACGGCCTACCGTGTGATGCCCTGGTACGCCGGTCGCCTGCTGCTGGACGTGCGGCGCACGATGGCCGAGCCGCCCGACGAAGCAGCGCTGCGCGAACTGCTGCACGACCTGCTCGGTGCGCTCGAAGCCTGCCACCGCACCGGTGCGCATGGCCAGGTCAGCCCGTCGCAGGTGTTGTTGCTTGAGGACGACCGCGCGCTGCTGCTGGGCCCCGGTGCGGCACCCTCGGCCAGCAGCACAACGCCGGCCGAGGGTCATGGTCCCGACCCAGCACCCAGCCCCGCAGCCGACCTGCACGCGCTGGCCGCGCTGGCGCGCTTCTGCATCACCGGCATGCTGCCGGCCGCCGCGGCTGCAGGCGCCGCCGAAACCACCGCGACGACCATCGAACGCCTGTTCTTCGACAAACCCGCGGTGCACTACAGCCGCGAACTGCTGGGCGCGCTGGACGCTGCGCTGGCGCCCGACGCCACGCGCCGACCACAGTCGGTGGCCCAGTTCCGCGCGCTGCTGGGGGCTGCGGGCCCTGCGCCGTCGCAGCAGCAGCCGCCGCCCGCGCCCGAGACCGGCGTCGATGCGGCAACGGCCGACCTGATCCAGCGCGTGATCGCGTCGATCCCGCCGGCGGTCAAGCCGCTGCGGCGCCCGGAGCCGCCGCCGCCGCCGCCGGCGCCGGCGCCAGCGCCAGCGATGGTCGCCGAACGGTCGACGCCCTACACCGCGCTGCCGCCGCGGCGGCGGCGGGTGCTGCCGGTGGCGCTGGCCGTGCTCGCCGGCACCGTCGGCCTCGGTGCGTGGCAACTGCAAGGCCAGGGCCTGACGATGCCGTGGCAAAGCGGCGAGCGCGCCGACACCGCCGAGATGGCTGCGGCTGCGCCTGCACCCACGCCTGCACCTGCACCTGCACCTGCACCTGCACCTGCACCTGCACCTGCACCTGCACCTGCACCTGCACCTGCACCTGCACCTGCACCTGCACCTGCACCCGCGCCTGCGCCGCCGGCACCGCTGTCTGCAGCCCCTGTCAGTGCGACGCCGGCCGTCGTGTCACCCACGTCTGCGGTGGCGCCAGTCGAGTTGCCGCCAGCGCCGCCGCCAGCAGCGCGCGCTGCGAGACCTGCCAAGCCACCGGCGCCGGCGCCGACGCCGGTGCGCGCCAACAGCAAGAGCAGTGCGAAAAGCGCCGACCCCCGCCAGCAGTGCGGCGCACGCACCGACTTCTCGCTCTACCGTTGCATGCAGCAGCAATGTGCACTGCCGCAGTGGCGCGGCCACGCCCAATGCCTGCGACTGCGCGCCACCGACAGCGTCGACTGAACCACCTCGCCGACATCCCAGCCGGCCAGCAAGGCCAGCGCCGCACCACCCTCTGATGTTCAGAGCGCTGCGGTTTGCAGGCGCAGCTGCACCGCCGCTGCGGCCGTAGCCGCCGGTTTGCCGATGCGTGCCGCCGGCACGCCGCGCGACAGCAGATGTTTGTGCAGCTCGGCCGCGCGCTGCAGCGCCAGCGGCGCCGTGCCGGTGGCGTCGTCGGGTGCAGCCAGCAGCGACAGCTGCGCCAGCGGCATTCGGCGCAGGCTTTCCGCCACCTTGTCGAGAACCGCGCCCAGCGCCGGCTTGATCTTGCTGCGTCCAGCCTCGAAGCAGAACTCGCGTGGCACGGTCACCGTCACCGGGCCGTCCTTGAACTGCTCGATGCGCACCGGCGTGCCCTCGAACCAGGACTGCAGCCATTGCCGTTCGACCGCCAGCGCGCTGGGCGCGGCAGCGCGCTGCTCGGCCGGCGACGCCGCTGGCGCGGCAGGCACGGAAGGCGTGGGAGGCGCCACGCTGGCGCAGCCGGCGATGGTGAGCACGCCAGCCAGCCAGAGGAAACGGGAAGGTAAGTTCGTGGTCATCGGGCACCGATGCTAAGCGCCAGCGGGCCCAGGCACGCTTCAGAATGCGTCAGCCTGGTTTGTTTGCCTGCCGCTCGACCTCGGCGCGCAGCCGCTCTTCCTGCGCCTGCAGGTCGGGCGTGAACTCGGCACCGAAGTCGGCGGCCTCGAAGAGCGGGCGGATCTCGATCTCCGACGGGCCTTCCATCGGGTTCGGGCAGCGCCGCACCCATTCCACCGCCTCTTCCATCGATTTCACCTGCCACAGCCAAAACCCGGCGACGAGCTCCTTCGTCTCTGTGAACGGGCCGCTCACCACGGCGCGCCGGCTGCCCGAGAACTGCACCCGTTTGCCTTTGGCGCTGGGGTGCAGGCCCTCGCCTGCCAGCATCACGCCGGCCTGGACGAGTTCTTCGTTGAACTTGCCCATGGCTGCCATCAATTCGGTGCTCGGCATCTTGCCGGCCTCGGACTCCGCTGTCGCCTTCACCATCACCATGACTCGCATCGCAATCTCTCCTTGTCTCAAGTTGGCAAGCGCCGACGGCGGCTCTGACAAGACGACGAACGGCGCACCGCGGATTCGACACGGCAGGCCGCGCTTTGTTCACGCCAGCGCGAAAACCATGGCGTCGGCGAAGGCCTGCGGGATCATGCCGACGTGGCTGCCGCCGTACGCCGGTGCCGCCAGCACCAGGCCGGTGTACTGGCGCGCCTGCACCTGCGCGGCAAAGGGGCCGTTCGCCACGTTGCCGGCGTACGCATAGGCCACGTGCAGGCGCACCGCGAGCGCGGTGTTGGCGGCGGCGTAGGCCGACTCCCAGCCATAGACGGTGTCGTTCATGCAGCCGATCGACGCGTCGCTGGCCAGGTAGGCGCTGAAGTGGCGGTCGGCCGCCACCTCGTTGAACAGCGCGTAGAGGACGAAGCTGCCGCCATGCGAATGACCAAGCAGGATGCGGCGAAGCGGGTCAGCGCCGAACGTCGTCTCGATGAACGGAATGAGCTGGAGGCAGATGAAGTCGAGGAATGCGACCTGCCCGCCGCCGCCCGTCGTGCAGGCGTTCGGCGGCACGTAGTCGCGGGAGCGCTGCGCTTCGTTGCCGATGCCGACGATGGCAACACGCATCTTCGCCGCCTCGACGATGTCGACCAGCGCCTGAAAGCGGGATTCGCCATCGAGCAGGTAGACCACCGGCATCGTGGCGCGGCTGGCCTCGCTGCCAGGCGGCAGGTAGATGTACAGCGGATAAGCCGTACCGTTGCTGCCGGCCGTGAGGCCCCTGGTCTGTGTCGACCCGGCCATCGGCGTCGCGGTGCCGGCGCCGCCGCCGCAGCCGGACACGCTGCCCAACAAGGCCAGCATCGAGGCGCGGCGTGTGACAGTCACTCTCACTCCAGTCAGTAGCGGGTCGGCAGAACTATACGGGCGTCGTCGGCCGCCACCCTTTCTCCACTGCAGCTGGGCCGAGGCACGGAAAGTCACACCGTGCGGTGGTGGTCCGGCCGCCGCTGCGACAGAATGGCGGCCCACCCCACCCGGACGCCCATGGCCACCAACACCGTCCCGCCGCTGCGCATCGGCATTCTCGGCTGCGCCAACATCGCGCGCCAGTTCACCCGCGACGTGGCGTCCAGCCCGGCGGTGCGTGTCGTCGCGGTGGCCAGCCGCAGGGCCGAGACGGCAGCGGCCTTCGCCGCGGCAGTGGGCATCGACCACCACCACGGCAGCTACGAAGCCCTGCTGGCCGACCCCGACCTCGACGCCATCTACGTGCCGCTGCCCAACAGCCTGCACGCCGAATGGGCGGTCAAGGCCGCGGAAGCCGGCAAACACGTGCTCTGCGAAAAACCGCTGGCGCTGAGCCTGGCCGAGGCGCAGACCATGTTCGCAGCCGCGCGGCGCCATGGCGTGATGCTGCTCGAAGCCTTTCCTTACTACTTCCAGCCGCAGACCGGCGACATGCTGGCGCTGCTGCACGGCGGCGCCATCGGCACGGTGCGTTCGGTGCAGGCCAGCTTCGGCTTCACGATGAGCCGGCCCGACGGCAACATCCGCATGCAGCCCGAACTCGGCGGCGGCGCGCTGCTCGACGCCGGCAGCTACCCGCTGAGCCTCATCCGGCTGGTGATGGGCGACGCACCGCAGCGGGTGCAGGCCGACGCCAACTGGGCCACCAGCGGCGTCGACATCAGCCTGGCCGCGACCCTGCACTACAGCGGCGGCCGCCGCGCCCAGCTGTTCTGCGCGATGGACACCGGCCTGCACCGCCACGCCACCATCGTCGGCAGCGCCGGCGCCATCGAGACCGAGTACCTGAACCACACCAGCACGCAGACCCAGGGCCACCCCTGGGGCTACCAGCCGAGCCAGTTGCGGCTGCGCCGCGGCGGCGGGCCGCTGGAGAACGTGGTCTCCGGCACCGGCAGCGGCTTCCGTTTCGCCGCCGAGGCGTTTGCAAAGGTGGTGGCCGAGCGTGACTTCGACGCCATCGGCCGCGCCGCCGCCGCCAGCCTGGACAACGCGGCGACGCTGGAAGCGCTGGCCAGCAGCGCGCGGCTGCGCCACCCGGTGGACGTGGCCCACCAGCGCGGCTAGCTCTGCTCTTGCGGCGTGTCCGAGCGATCGCTCGTGCGCCGCATCCGCGCCAAGGGCCAGAGCACGCTGCGCTTGTGAGGAGCGTGCGCCTGCACGCGCTGAATCTCGATCGTCAGATGCGCACCGAGGAAGTGCGCTGCCTCACGAAACGCCGATCCCTGCCGAGTTCTTCAACCAGGAAGTCGAGCACCGCGCGCACCCGCGCCGGCAGCCGCCCGGCCTTGCCGAGGTAGACCGCGTGGATAGGCTCGATGTCGCGTGGGTTGTACTTCTCAAGCACCGGCAGCAGGCGTCCGGCGTCGAGGTCGGCTTGGATCTGATAGCGCGACAGCCGCGCCAGCCCGGCGCCGGCCACCGCGAGATGGCGCAGCGTCTCGCCATCGGCCGCGCGCAGCTTGCCGCGCACCGGCATGAGGGCGATGCGGCCGTCAACCTGCAGCGGCCAGTCCGGCACGCGGCGCCGGTAGCTGAAGTCGAGCCGCTGGTGCGCCTCCAGGTCGGCCGGTTTGCGCGGCATGCCGTGCGCGGCCAGGTAGGCGGGCGAGCCGACGATCGCCTGCGCTGTCTCGCCAAGCCGGCGCGCGACCAGGTCCGACGAGGGCAGCGGACCCCAGCGGATCGCGATGTCGGCGCGTTCGTCCATCAGGTCAACGACACGGTCGGTCAGCGCGATGTCGATGGCCAGCAGCGGATACCGCTCGATCAGCCGCGGCACCAGCGGCACCAGCACGTGGGTCCCGAACGAGAGACTGGTGTTGATGCTGACGCGCCCGCGCGGTGTGGCATCGGCTGCGGCGCTATCGGCAGCGTGGCGCTCGGCCTCGTCCATGTCGGCCAGCACACGCACGCTGCGCTCGTAGAACTGCTGGCCTTCCTCGCTCAACTGCAGCTTGCGCGTCGAGCGCCGCACCAGCTGGGCGCCGAGCCGCGCCTCGAGGCGGCCGACCAGCTTGCTGACCGCCGAGGGGGTCATGCCAAGCGCCCGTGCAGCCGCGGAGAAGCCGCCGCGCTCGAACACCTGGACGAAGACTTCCATCTCGCCGGAACGGTTGACGTCGATGCGTGGCACGGCAGTTCTTCGGTTGTGTCTGCGGTTGCGCCCGCGGCTTGGCCCTCTGTGAACTGAATTCACAGCAGCATGTCCAGACGGCATTCTAGTCAAGCAAGAGATGTGGTCGCAAAGTAGCGCCATCATGTCCAAGCTGCCCATTTCCCTCCTCGCCCTCACCGCCGGCGCCTTCGGCATCGGCACCACCGAGTTCGTCATCATGGGCCTGCTGCTGCAGGTCTCGACCGATCTTCAGGTGTCAATCACCGCGGCCGGATTGCTGATCACCGGCTATGCGCTCGGCGTCGCCTTCGGGGCGCCGGTGCTGACGATCGCCACCCGTTCCTTGCCGCGCAAGACGGTCCTTCTGGCGCTGATGGTGATCTTCACGCTCGGCAACCTGGCCTGTGCGCTGGCGCCGGGCTACGGCTGGCTGATGGCCGCGCGGGTCGTCACCGCACTCGCGCACGGCACCTTCTTCGGCGTCGGCTCGGTGGTGGCCACCGGGCTGGTGGCGCCGAACCGCCGCGCGTCGGCGATCGCCATCATGTTCTCCGGCCTCACCGCGGCAACCCTGCTCGGCGTGCCGGCCGGCGCCTGGCTCGGCCTGCACTTCGGCTGGCGCGCGACCTTCTGGGCCGTCACCCTGATCGGCACCCTCGCGTTCGTCGTGATCGCGGTTTTCGTACCGTCGGTGGAGACCGACATGCAGACGAAGCCGGCACCGCTGCGCGATGAACTCGCGGTGCTGGCGCGGCCCGAGGTATGGCGCGGCCTGGCGATGACGGTGCTCGGCTTCGCCGGTGTGTTCACCGTCTTCACCTATGTGCAGCCGCTGCTGACACGCGTGACCGGCGTCTCCGAAGCGGCGGTGTCGCCGATCCTGCTGGTGCTCGGCGGCGGCCTCGCGATCGGCAATCTGCTCGGCGGGCGGCTGGCCGACAAGGCACCGCTGCGCGCCGTGCTGGCCACCCTGGCCTCGCTGACCATCGTCTTCGGCGCGATGCAATGGGCCATCGCCACGCCGTGGATGGCGGTGGTCTTCTTCGGCCTGCTCGGCGTCGCCGCCTTCGCGACCGTCGCACCGATGCAGATGCGCGTGCTGGAACAGGCCTCGGGTGCAGGACAGAACCTGGCCTCGAGCCTGAACATCGCGGCCTTCAACCTTGGCAACGCGCTCGGTGCCTGGGCCGGCGGATTGACGGTCGACCATGGGCCGGGCCTGCCGGCGCTCGGTTGGGTCGCCGCGTCGATCACGCTGGCCGGTCTGGCCGTCGCGCTGTGGAGCCATGCGACGGACCGCCGTGGGCAGAGTCCGCGCTGCGATGTCGTCGTCGGCGCGTGAGACCACACGGACCGCTCATACCGACAGTCAACAACACAAGGAATCGACTTGGAACATCGCTATCTCGGCCGCTCCGGCTTCAAGGTGCCGGTCCTCGGTTTCGGCGCCGGCACCTTCGGCGGACAAGGGCCGCTGTTCAGCGCCTGGGGCAACACCGACGTTGCCGGCGCGCGGCACATCGTCGACATTTGCCTCGACGGCGGCGTCAACCTGTTCGACAGCGCCGATGTCTACTCGAGCGGCGCCTCCGAATCCATCCTCGGCGCAGCGCTGAAGGGCCGGCGTGATCGGGCCATCATCTCGACCAAGCTCTCGCTGCGCAGCGGCGACGGGCCGAACGACGTCGGGTCCTCGCGCCATCATCTGATCGAAGGCGTCGACGCCGCACTGAAGCGCCTGGCCACCGATCACATAGACATCCTGCAACTGCATGCCTTCGATGCGATGACGCCGGTCGAACAGGTGCTCGGCACGCTCGACGACCTGGTGCGCGCGGGCAAGGTCCGATGGCTCGGCGTGTCCAACTTCTCCGGCTGGCACCTGATGAAGTCGCTGGCCGCCGCGGATCGCCTGGGCCTGCAGCGCTACGTGGCCAACCAGACCCACTACTCGCTGACTGGCCGCGACTACGAATGGGAGCTGATGCCGCTCGGGCTGGACCAGGGCGTCGGCGCGATCGTCTGGAGCCCGCTCGGCTGGGGCCGCCTGACCGGCAAGATCCGCCGCGGCCAGCCCTGGCCCAAGGGCAGCCGCCTGCACGACACCGCCGGCTTCGCGCCACCGGTCGACGACGAGCACCTGTACCGCATCGTCGATGCGATGGACCAGGCGGCCGCCGAGACCGGCAAGACCTTGCCGCAGATCGCGATCAACTGGCTGCTGCAGCGGCCCAGCGTTTCCAGCGTGCTGATTGGCGCGCGTGACGAGACGCAACTGAAGCAGAACCTCGGCGCGCTGGGCTGGCAACTCGATGCGTCGCAGATCGCGCGGCTCGATGCCGCGAGCGCGGTGACGCCACCCTATCCGTACTACCCGTACTGGAACGGGCAGTTCTCCGAACGCAACCCGGTTGCAGTGCTGCCGGCCTGACCTTGCCCGACAACGGCGTGCCGCGCGAGATGGTGCAGGCGCACCTGCACGCTGCCACGTTCGCCGAAGTGAATGCGCTCTTCACCGGCGATCAGGGGCGCCCTATCCCGCCAGCAGCACGCCGAAGTTGTGCGTGCCGTCGCGGCCGAGTTGCGCGACGAGGCCGAATTCCCAGTCCAGGTAGGCCTGCATCGCGGCACGCGGTGCGTCCGTGCCTTCGTAGGGGCGGCGGTAGCGCTGGGCGTGCGGCGTCGGCAGCACGGCCACGCCGCCGGGTGCGGGCCGCCAGGGGCCGGTTTCGGTAAAGGCCGCCGCCGGCATGTCGGCGAGCCAGGCAACTTCCCAGCCCATCTGCGCCAGCCAATGCGCCGTCATCGGAGCGCGCACGCCGTCGTCGTGGCCACCGCCGTCGCACAGCACGATGCGGGCGCCGCGCACCGCCGCGAAGACATCGGTTTCCTGCACCAGCTGGCCCCCCGGTGCGCTGCCGAAGCCCGGCAGGTGGCCGGCCGCGTACTCCTCGGGCGTGCGCACATCCCAGCGGTACAGCGTGCGTGTGGGATCAGTGGCCCAGCGTTGCAGCTGCGCGGCGTCGATGCGCTGCGCACCGGCACGTGCCGCCAGCGCCTGCGCGGCGGTGCGGGCGGACGCGAGCGATGTGTCGCTCACCGGCCCGAAACGGCGGCTCTGCCCGCGGTCGAGCTGGAAACCCGCGAGCAGCCAGCCGATGGTGCCGTTGCGCAGCGCGTGCACGGGGTTCGGCAGCCCGGCGTTGACGAGCGACTGCGCGCCGATCAGGCTGCGGGTGCGGCCGGCGCAGTTGACGATGATGTGGGTGGCGGGGTCGGGCGCGAGGTCACGCGCGCGCAACACCAGTTCGGCACCGGGCACGCTGGTGCCGCCGGGGATATTCATGGTGTGGAACTCCTCGAAGCGGCGTGCGTCGAGCACCACGACATCGGCGCCGCTGTCGAGCAAGGCTTTCACCGCCTCGGCCGGCAGCGACGGCGTGCCGCATTCGTGCTCGACCAGTTCGCCGAAGGCCTTGCTCGGCACGTTGACGTCGCGGAACAGTTCACCGCCGCTGCGGCGCCAGCCGTCGAGGCCGCCCGCCAGCGCCTGCACGTCGGTCCAGCCCAGCGCACGCAGCGTCTGCAGCGCCGGTTCGACCAGGCCCTCGCCATCGTCGTAAAGCACCACCGGCACGTCGCGCCGCGGCAGCCGCCAGGGTGCGTCGATCGCCAGCCTGGACGCGGCCAGCTGCACGGCCCACAGCGGATGCGCCTGGGCATAGGGATCTTCTTCGCGCAGGTCGACCAGGGCGATCTCCTGGCGCTGGCGCAGCGCGGCGCGCACGTCTTCCGGCCTTCGGTTCATCGTGCAAGCCTACACGGCGTGGCAACTTGCGCCGCCGGGCCCACCACTCACGCCGCCGGCAGCGGTTTCATCGCAAGAGCCTGGCCGGCGGCGGGACCGCCTGGGACAGTGCAGTCATTGCCACCGAACGCCACCGAGAGAGCCCACCATGTCCATGACCATCCTGCGCCACGTACCGATCTGGGTCTTTGCACTGCTGTTGCTGCTGATCGCGTTCGGCCTCTCGCAAGCCAGGCCGCGCGCGGTGGCCCTGCGGCGCAGCCTGGTGCTGCCGCTGGTGCTGCTGGTGCTGTCGTTCGCCGGTGTCGTCTCGGCCTTCGGCCTGCTGCCGCTGCCGGCCTGGGCTCTTGGTGTGGCAGCTGCTGTGCTGGCGCTGCGTGGCCGCTTCGATGTCTCGGCGGTGCGCTTCTCGGCGGCGACGCAGCGTTTCGACCTGCCCGGCAGCTGGCTGCCGCTGGGCCTGATGATGGCGATCTTCGCGCTGAAGTTCGGTGTCGGCGTGTCGCTGGCGCTGCACCCCGAACTGCGCCACAGCGCCGCTTTCGTGGCCGCCGTCAGCGCTGCCTACGGCGTCTTCAGCGGCGTCTTCCTGGCGCGTGCGATGTCGTTCTGGGCCGTCGCCAAGGTGGCCACCAGCACGGCGTCGCAAGGCGCCTGAGCGCAGGCTGCGGCCGGCGGCTGCTCCTGCAGTTTTGCCACGCGGTCGGCGGTCTGCGCCGCCAGTGCGCAGGCCATCAGCAGCGCCGCGCTCAGCAGGAGCTCGATCCAGATCTTCACGGGGCGGGAACGCGGTGGCGCAGCATGCACAGCAGTCTGCCGGCAGGCCGCTCCGGGAAAAAGCCCGCCGCCAGGAACACAGCGTTGCACGACGGCGCAGAATCGCGCCATGCAGGTTCTGCTTCTCGGCGGCACGCAGTTCATCGGCCGCCACATCACCGAGGCGCTGCTCGCGGCCGGGCATCGTGTGAGTGTGTTCAACCGCGGCCTCTCGTCCGACCCGCTGCCGGCCGCCGTCGAACGGCTGCGCGGCGACCGCGATGCCGGCGTCGCGGGGCTCGCAGCGCTGGCCGGCCGGCGCTGGGATGTCTGCATCGACGTCAGCGGCTATACCCCGACACATCTGCACGCCAGCACGACGGTGCTGCGCGACGGCGTCGCGCACTACGTCTTCACCAGCGCCGTGATGGTTTATGACGACCCCGATGACATCGGCACGGGCCCGGTGCTCGAAACGCAGCCGCGGGTGCCGCCCGCGCCCGACGATCTGGTCGAAGTCGCCGGCGACGCCTACGGCCGGCTCAAGGTGCGCTGCGAAGACATCGTGCAGGCCGCCTTCCCCGGCCGCTGCACCGTGCTGCGGCCGCAGACCGTCGTCGGCCCGCACGACACCAGCGGGCGGTACGCCTACTGGCTGCAGCGAGTCGAACGTGGCGGCACGGTGCTGGCGCCGGGTGATGGCAGCGACCATCTGCAGGTGATCGACGTGCTCGACCTGGCGCGGTTTGTCGAGCGTGCGGCCGACCAGCAGGTCTTCGGCACATTCAATCTCGCCGGCCCGCGTTTCACCTGGGCCAGTTTCATGGCGCTGCTCGGTGCGCAAAACCTCGTCTGGGTGCCGGCGCCGCTGCTGCTGGCCGCCGGCCTGGGCTTCCAGCAACTGCCCCTGTACCGGCCCGCAGGCGGCCGCCACGCCAGCCTGATGCACGTGAGCAGCGAACGTGCACAGGCCGCCGGCCTGGTGCTGAGCGATCCGGCCGAGACGCTGCAGACAGTCCGCGCCGCCGGCCCGCTGGCGGCGCTGGAAACGGCTTTGTCAGCCGCGCAGGAAGCAGACCTGATCGCCCAGGCCCGTTAAGCGCCCCAGCCGCCGCCCAGAGCGCGGATCAACCCCACGGTCGACTGCACCTGCGCCGCACGCACCTGCAGCGCCTGGCGGCGGTTGCGCAGTTCGCTGCGCTGCGCGTCGAGCACGTCGAGCTGGCTCACCAGGCCGTTGCGGTAACGCGTGGTCGACAGCGCCGTCACACGGGTGGCGGCGCCCACCGCATCGACCTGCGCACGCTCCTGCGCGGCCAGCCAGCGCAACGACGCCAGTTCGTCCTCCACGTCCTTGAAGGCCACCAGCACCTGCTCGCGGTAACGCGCGAGTTCGGCGTCGAACTCGGCGCTGGCGCTGGCGATGCCGGCGTCGCGCCGGCCGCCGTCGAAGATCGGCAGCGACAACAAGGCGCCGACACCCCAGGCACGCGCCGGCCACTTGAACAGGTCCGACAGCTCCGGCGACGCCTGGCCGCCGTTGGCGGTGAGCGCCAGGCTCGGCAACCACGCCGATTGCGCGACGCCGACACGCGCCTGCGCTGCGAGCAGGCTGCTCTGCGCTGCAGCCACGTCGGGCCGGCGCGCCAGCACCGCGCTCGGCACACCCGCGGGCACGGCGGGCACGGTGGCCTGCCACTCGGCCGCGGCGATGCGCAGCGTCGACGCAGGTTCGCCGACCAGCAATGCCAAAGCGTTTTCCGCCGCGGCGCGCTGGCGTGCCAGCGCCAAGGCTTCGGACTCTGTCGCTGCCACCTCGCTGCGCACCCGCGCCACGTCGAGCTCGGGCACGTCGCCGGCGTCGAAGCGGCGCTCCAGCAGGCGCAGCGTGTCGCGGTAGGCCTGCACGGTGCTTTGCACCAGCGCCTGTTCGTTGTCCAGCGCGCGCAGCAGAAAATAACTGCGTGCCACGTCGGCCTGTACCAGCAGGCGGGTGCTCTGCAACAGCGCTTCACGCGAACGCGCGTCCAGCGCCGCGGCGTCGCTGGCTTTGGCCAGGCGGCCGAAGACATCGACTTCGTACGACAGGCTGGCGCCGACGCTGAGCAGCGTGCCGGCTCGGCCACCTGCACCCGGCAAGGCGTCACGCGTCGCACCCGCCGCGGCGCCGATCTGCGGCAGCCGGTCGGCATCGCTGGCGCGCAGCAGCGCGCGGGCTTGCGCCACCCGTGCCGCGGCGATCTGGATGTTGTTGTTGCTGCGCGCGGCGCGGGCGATCAGATCGTCGAGCATCGGGTCGGCGAAGGCCTGCCACCAGGCCGCCGGCGCAGTGGTTGGCGCGGTCGTCGGCGCGGCAGGCGTGACATCGGTCTTGAACGCCACCGGCACCGTCAGCCCACCCTGCGGCGGGATGGTCGGCGGCGCTGCGCAGCCGGCCAGCACCAGCGCCGCGAACAAGAGAGTCGTTGCATGTTTCATCGTGGTCATCTCGTTGTGGTTGTCCATGTCGCCGAACCTCTGGCCAAGCTTCCCGCCACGGAACCGGCTCTGCCGGTCCGTCGGCGGACGGCCCCCTCGGGGGGTAGCGAGCGCAAGCGAGCTCGGGGGCTCACATCAGTCGCCTGCCTGCGGCAGCGCGGCATGCACTTCGCCGTGGTGGCGCAGCGGCCGGTTGCCCGTCAGCTTGCGCAGCAGCACGTAGAACACGGGGGTCAGGAAGAGGCCGAAAGCGGTGACGCCGATCATCCCGGCGAAGACCGCGATGCCCATCGCCTGCCGCATCTCGGCGCCGGCGCCGGTGGAAAACGCCAGCGGCAACACACCCATCACGAAGGCCAGCGAGGTCATCAGGATCGGCCGCAGCCGCAGCCGGCTGGCTTCGATGGCGGCCTGCACCGGCGTGCGGCCGGTGAATTCCAGCTCACGCGCGAACTCGACAATCAGGATCGCGTTTTTCGCACTCAGCCCCACCAGCACGATCAATCCGATCTGCGTGAAGACGTTGTTGTCGCCATCGCTCAGCCAGACGCCTGTCATCGCCGCCAGCAAGCCCATCGGCACGATCAGGATGATGGCCACCGGCAGCGTCAGGCTTTCGTACTGCGCGGCCAGCACCAGGAAGACGAGCAGGATCGCCAGCGGGAACACCCACGCAGCCGAGTTGCCGGCCAGGATCTCCTGGTAGGTGAGCTCGGTCCACTCGTAGGCGATGCCAGGCGGCAACGTCTCGGCAGCGATGCGCTCCACGGCATCCTGGGCCTGGCCCGAACTGAAGCCGGGCGCGGGGCCGCCGTTGATGTCGGCCGAGGTGAAGCCGTTGTAGCGCATCGCACGTTCGGGGCCGAAGCTCGGCTTCACCGTCATCAACGCTGCCAGCGGCACCATCTCGCCGCTGCCCGAACGCACCTTCAGCAGGCCCACGTCTTCCGCACGGGCGCGGTACGGCGCGTCGGCCTGTACCCGTACCGAATAGGTCCGGCCGAACTTGTTGAAGTCGTTGACATAGAGGCTGCCGAGATAGATCTGCATCGTGTCGAACACGTCCGTCACCGGCACGCCGAGCTGGCGCGCCTTCGTGCGGTCGATGTCGGCGTAGAGCTGCGGCACGTTCACCTGCAGGCTGCTGAACAGCCCCGCCAGTTCCGGCGCCTGGTAGGCCTTGGCCATGAAGGCCTTGGTGGCAGCGTCCAGCGCCTCGATGCCGAGGCCGGTGCGGTCCTGCAGCTGCAGCTTGAAGCCGCCCGTCGTACCGAGCCCCTGTACCGGTGGCGGCGGGAACATCGCGATGAACGCGTCCTGGATCGCGCCGAATTGCTGGTTCAGTTGCCCTGCGATGGCACCACCGCTCTGATCCGGGCGTGTGCGCTCCTTGAAAGGCTTCAAGGTCACGAACACGATGCCCGAGTTCGAGCTGTTGGTGAAGCCGTTGATCGACAGGCCCGGGAAGGCGACCGCAGCTTCGACACCCGGGTGCTTCAGCGCGATGTCGCCCATGCGGCGGATGACATCCTCGGTGCGGTCGAGCGTGGCGCCGTCGGGCAGCTGGGCAAAGCCGATCAGGTACTGCTTGTCCTGCGCCGGCACGAAGCCGCTCGGCACGGCCTTGAACAGCAGGCCGGTCACGCCCACCAGCACCGCGTACAGCACCAGCATCACCGCCTTGCGCGAGATGACACGCTGCACACCGCCGCTGTAGGCCGCGGCGCCGCGGCCAAAGACCTTGTTGAAGCCGCGGAACAGCCAGCCGAAGGCCGCGTCCATGCCGCGGGTCAGCGCGTCCTTCGGCGCGCCGCGTTCCTTCAGCAGCAGCGCGGCGAGCGCAGGCGACAGCGTCAGCGAGTTCACCGCCGAGATCACCGTGCTGATCGCAATCGTCAACGCAAACTGCTTGTAGAACTGCCCCGTCAGGCCGCTGATGAAAGCCAGCGGCACGAACACCGCAATCAGCACCAGCGCAATCGCGATGATGGGCCCGGACACCTCTCGCATTGCGCGGTAGGTGGCGTCGCGCGGCGACAACCCGGCTTCGATGTTGCGTTCGACGTTCTCGACCACGACGATGGCGTCGTCGACGACGATGCCGATCGCCAGCACCAGCCCGAACAGGCTGAGCGCATTGATCGAGAAGCCGAACAGGTGCATCACCGCAAACGTGCCGATCACCGAGACCGGCACAGCGAGCAGCGGAATGATCGAAGCCCGCCAGGTCTGCAGGAACAGGATCACCACCAGCACCACCAGTGCCACCGCTTCGAGCAGCGTGTGCACCACCGACTCGATGGAGGCCCTGACGAACTGCGTCGGGTCGTAGACGATCTGGTAGTCCACGCCTTCGGGCATGCTCTTCTTCAGCTCGGCCATCGTCTTGCGCACGTTGTCCGAGATCTGGATCGCGTTGCTGCCCGGCGCCTGGAAGATCGGCACCGCGACCGCGCTCTTGTTGTTCAGCAGCGAGCGCAGCGAATAGTCGGCCGCGCCCATCTCCAGCCGCGCAATGTCGCGCAGCCGGGTCACCGCACCGTCGGTGCCGGTCTTGACGATGATGTCGCCGAACTCTTCTTCGCTCTGCAGCCGGCCTTGTGCGTTGATCGACAACTGCACGTCGATGCCCGGCAGGCCCGGCGAAGCGCCGACGACACCGGCCGCCGCCTGCACGTTCTGCTCGCGGATCGCCCGCACCACGTCGCCGGCGGCCAGGCCGCGCTGCGCCACCTTCTGCGGGTCGAGCCAGACACGCATCGAATAGTCGCCGCTGCCGAACAGCAGCACCTGGCCGACACCCGGCACCCGCGCGAGCCGGTCCTTGACATTGAGCACCGCGTAGTTGCGCAGGTAGGTCATGTCGTAGCGGTCGTTCGGCGACAGCAAGTGCACCACCATCGTCAGGTCGGGCGAGGACTTGACGGTCGTGACACCGAGGCGCCGCACTTCTTCGGGCAAACGCGGCTCGGCTTGCGACAGGCGGTTCTGCACCAGCTGCTGCGCCTTGTCGGGGTCGGTGCCGAGCGCGAAGGTCACGGTCAGCGTCATCAGCCCGTCGGTCGTGGCCTGGCTGCCCATGTAGAGCATGCCTTCGACACCGTTGATCGCTTCTTCGAGCGGTGTCGCCACCGTTTCGGCAATCACCTTCGGATTCGCTCCGGGGTATTGCGCCCGCACCACCACCGAAGGCGGCACGACCTCGGGGTACTCCGAAATCGGCAGGCCGCGCAGCGCCAGCAGGCCGGCGATCAACATCAGCAGCGACAGCACGCCGGCGAAGATCGGCCGGTCGATGAAAAATTTCGATAGGTTCATGGCTGTTTCTTCTTCTTAGCTGCGCGCTGCGGCAGCGTTCTGCGCCTGCACCTCGGGCTTCGCGTCCATCGCCACCGGCTGCGGCGCCACCAGCGTGCCCGGGCGCACCCGCTGCAGGCCGTTGACGACGATGCGTTCACCGGCTTTCAGCCCGCTCTTCACCTGGCGCAGGCCGTTGACGGAAGCGCCGAGCGTGATCTCGCGCCACTCGGCCTTGTTGTCCTTGTCGATCACCATCACGAAGCGCTTGTTCTGGTCGGTGCCGACCGCACGTTCGTTGATCAGCAAGGCGCTGCCGGCCTGGCTCTGGCCCATGCGCAGGCGTGCGAACTGGCCCGGGATCAGGCCGCCGTCCTTGTTGTCGAAGACGGCGCGAACGCGGATCGTGCCGCTCTTGGCGTCGACCTGGTTGTCCACCAGTTGCAGCCGGCCCTTGAACGGCAGGTCGGTGGTGGCGGCGGTGCCCATCTCGACGGGGATGCGCTCGATCTGCGTGCGGGCGCTGGAACCGCCGGGCAGGCCTTTCAGCGCCCGCAGCACGACTTGTTCATCGGCGTCGAAACTGGCGTAGATGGGACTCACCGACACCAGCGTCGCCAGCACCGGCGCGCCCGGGCCCGCGGCCACCAGGTTGCCGGCGCTGATCTCGATGCGGCCGATGCGGCCGGCCATCGGCGAGCGCACCTGCGTGTAGCCCAGGTTCAGCTGCGAAGACTGCAGCGCCGCGAGTGCAGCACGCAGGTTGGCGTCGGCTTCACGCAGTGCGTTCGAACGTTCGTCGAACTCGCGCTGCGCGATCGCACGCTCTTCCCACAGCCGCTGCGCGCGCTGGTGTTCGCTGGTGGCATGCAGCACACGCGAACGCGCGGCGACGACCTGGGCTTCGGCGCGGTCGACATCGGCGGCGTAGGGTGCGGGGTCGATCGTGAACAGCAGGTCGCCCTGTTTCACCAACGCACCTTCGCGGAAGTGCACGGCCTGCACGGTGCCGGCGGCGCGCGAACGCACCTCGACGCGGTCGACGGCTTCGAGCCGGCCCGAGAACTCGTCCCAGGCGGCAACGTCGCTGGAAACCACGGTCGCCACCGACACGGGCATCGCCGGCGGTGCGGCGGCCGGCGCGCTGGCTTCGGCCGTGCTGCTGTGCAGGCCGAAGAACACGGCGGGAATGGCGGCCAGCACCGTCAGCGCGGTGGCGGCAGCCAGCAGAGCAGGGCGTGAGCGCAGGGTCTTGGTATTCATGAGAGGCTCCCTTGGGTGGTGTCGGTGTCGAACATGAAGTCGTGGATCAGCACGGCGAGCGCGTTGCTCCAAGGCGTGTCGCTGCCGGCGTCTGCATAGCTGCGCGGCCAGCCGGTGGGCGCGGCCAGCACGGGCGCCTGCACCGCGACGCCGGCTTCGCGCAGGCGGCGCGCAAAAGCCAGGGTCTCGTCGCGCAGCGGGTCGTCCTGCGCCGTCACCAGCAGCGTCGGCGGCAGGCCGGCCAGCCGCAGCGACGCCGCGGGCACGGCGTAGGGGTGGAAAAAGTCGGCGGTTTGCGACAGGTAGGCACGCCAGCCGTCGGCGCAGGGGCAGCCGACCGGGCCGTTGCCGGCATTGCGCTGCGACGCGGTGCCGACGCAGGCGTCGAGCATCGGCGACAGCAGCATCTGCCCGGCCAGCGCCGGGCCGCCGCGGTCGCGCGTCATCAGCGCCAGCGCGGCGGCCAGGTTGCCACCGGCGTCTTCACCGGCCACGAACAAGGGCGCCTGCACAGCGCCGAGGCGGCGGCGCTGGCCGTCCAGCCACTGCAGCGCGCCGAAAGCCGCTTCTGCGGCATGCGGGAACGGATGCGCCGGTGCCAGCGGGTAGTCGACCGAGGCCACCACGGCCCCGGCGCCGTTGAACAGCCGCGCCACCGCGGCGCTGCCGGCCGGCGAGCCGCCGACAAAAGCGCCGCCGTGCAGATGCAGCACCAGCGCCTTCGCTGTGCCCTGCGCTGCCGCCGGATAGAGGCGAACGCCAACCGGTGCGGCGCCGGCAGGCGCCACGTTGGTGTCGACCCAGGTGGGCGTTTCGAGCAGGGAAGTCATGATCGGAGGGCACTCGGTGTGTTGCGGTGCAGCGAAGATAGGGCCAGCGGCCCGCGCAACAAATGCCCACATCGCTCATACCGTGTTGCGCAGCCGACAACAATGGCGCGGCGTTTTCGGGGTTCAATGCAGCCCATCGCGGTTCACGCGGTTCATCGCGCCAGGGCGGAGGGATCTCTCATGGACAGACTCGTTGCAATGCAGGCCTTCGTGAAGGTCGTCGAACACGGCACCTTCACCAAGGCCGCCGATGTGCTGGACCTGCCCAAGCCGTCGGTAACCCGGCTGGTGCAGACGCTGGAAGCACATCTGCAGACCAAGCTCTTGAACCGGACGACCCGGCGCGTCACCGTCACCGCCGACGGTGCCGCCTATTTCGACCGCGCCCTGCGGCTGCTGGGTGAACTCGACGAGCTCGAATCCAGCATGACGCGCGCCAAGGCCAGCCCGCGCGGGCGGCTGCGCATCGATGTCGGCGCGGCGGTGGGGCAGCTGCTGCTGATTCCGGCGCTGCCCGACTTCCACGCACGTTACCCCGACATCCAGATCGACCTCGGCGTCAGCGACCGCCCGGTCGACCTGCTCGGCGAAAACGTCGACTGCGTGCTGCGCGCCGGCGAGATCACCGACCAGTCGCTGGTGGCGCGGCGCATCGGCGAATTCCACACCATCCTCTGCGCCACGCCGGCCTACCTGAAGCGATACGGCGTGCCGCAGCACCCGAATGCGCTGGAAGACGGCGGCCACAAGGTCGTACGCTACCTGTCGCACAGCACAGGCCGGCCCTACCCGCTGACCTTCCGCAACGGCAAGGAAGAACTCGAGATCAACGGCGACTACACGGTGGCAGTGAACGACTCCACCGCCAACCTGACTGCCGGCCTGGCCGGGCTGGGCCTCGTGCGCACCGCCACCTTCATGGCGGCGCCGCACTTCGCCAGCGGCGCGCTGGTGCCGGTGCTGCTGGACTGGTGCTCGGAGTCGATCCCGCTCTACGTGGTGTACCCGCCGAACCGCCACCTCAGCGCCAAGCTGCGGGTCTTCGTCGACTGGGTGGCCGAACTGTTTGCGCGCAGCGAGCCGATCCAGCGCCAGTGCTGCAAGCCGCAGGCGAGCGAGGCAGCAGCTGCGATCGAGATGTTCGAAGCCGAACCTGCGTGAGGCCACGGCCTTCATGCGCTGGCCGCATGAACACCAACACGAATCTTCGTTGAACGCACAAGACGGGCTGCACAGAATGCGCAGCCCTGTCTCCTGCGATCGACCCAGCTCCGTGAACTTCCAGCAACTGCGTTCTGTCCGCGAAGCCCTGCGCCAAGGCTACAACCTCACCACCGTGGCCGATGTGCTGCACACTTCGCAGCCCGGTGTCAGCCGGCAGATCCGCGAACTGGAGCAGGAACTCGGCGTCGATCTCTTCGTGCGTTCCGGCAAACGCCTGACCGGCCTGACCGAACCCGGCAAGTCGGTCGTGCCCATCGTCGAACGCCTGCTGGTCGAAGCCGACAACATGCGCCGCGCCGGGCAGGACTTCGCACAGACCGGCACCGGCACGCTGACGCTGGCCACCACCCATTCGCAGGCGCGTTATGCGCTGCCGCTGGTGGTGCGCGACTTCCGCGCCAGCCACCCCGAGGTGGCCTTGCACCTGCACCAGGGCTCGCCGCAGCAGATCGCAAAACAGCTGCTCGAAGGTGAAGCCGACATCGGCATCGCCACCGAAGCGCTGGCCGGTTACCCCGACCTCGTCGCCTTGCCCTGCTACCGCTGGACCCACGTGGTGGTGGTGCCGCAGGCGCACCCGCTGGCCGACGACGACCGCGCCGGGCGCACGCTCACCCTGCAGCGGCTGGCACAGTTTCCGCTGGTCACCTACGAACCCGGCTACACCGGCCGCCGCCACATCGACGAAGCCTTCCGTGAAGCGCAGCTGGAAACCGACATCGTGCTCTCGGCGATGGACGCCGACGTCATCAAGACCTATGTCGAACTCGGCCTCGGTGTGGGGGTGATCGCGTCGATGGCTTTCGAACCGGCACGCGACACCACGCTGCACGCCATCGACGTGCGCCACCTCTTCGCGGTGAACATGACGCGGCTGGCGGTGCGCCGCGGCGCCTACCTGCGCGACTACTGCTACGAGTTCATCCGCACCTTCGCGTCGACGCTGACGCGCGAAGTTGTCGACGCGGCATTGGCCAGCGAACCCGGCAGCGTCATCGAACTCTGAGGAGCCTGTGCGCGGCGCGCCGCCGCCGCCACCCACTGGCGCGCCAGCGGCAGCGGTCCGAACCCGGCCTCGGCGTTGATATGGCCGGCGTCGCCCAGGTTGACAAACGGGCTCTGCCAGCGTGCGGCCCAGCGCTGCGCTTCGCGCAGGCTCATCCAGGGGTCGCTGCTGCTGCCCACCAGCGTGACAGGCCGGCTCAAGGCCTGCTGCGGCAGCTGCTCCGCCAGGCCGAACTTCGCCGGGTCGGCCGGCGCCACCAGCAGCGCCGCGCGCACCGGCGAATCGGGCCGCTGCGCCAGGTGGGCCACCAGCGCCAGCACGCCGAAGCTGTGCGCCACCGCCACCCAGGGGCCGGGGCCGGCACGTTCGAGCAGGCTGTCGATGCGCGCGGCCCAGCGTTCCAGATGCGGGTCGCACCAGTCGCGCTGCACCACCCGCAGGGCGCCGCGGTGCGTGGCCTGCAGCCAGCTCTGCCAATGAGCAGGGCCGCTGTCGTGCAGGCCAGGCACGATGAGCAGTCGGGCCGGGGGTGTGCAGGTGTCTGGAGCGAGCGATGGGGTCGGCATGCGGCCACTGTCGGCGCAAGACACCGCCGTGTGAACGAAGCAAAACGCCGCTGCTCATGCGCCGCGCGCGCAGATCCTGGTGTGTTCAGCGCTGACGCCGGCGCAGCAGCTTCTCGATCTCGACCGCGACAAACACCACCGACGAACAGGCCAGGCACAGCGCCAGTTCCGACAACGACAAGGCTTCGGTGTGGAACACCGGCTGCAGCAGCGGCACATAGATCACCGCCAGCTGCAGCACAAACGTCGACAGCACGGCGCCCAGCAGCGGCAGGTTGCTGCGCAGGCCCTGGCTGAACAGCGAATCGGTTTCTGAGCGGATGGCCAGCACATGCGCCATCTGCGACAGCGTCAGCACCGTGAAGACCATCGTCTGCCAGTGCTGCCCGGCCTGCAGCGCCCAGGCCTGGATGCCCAGGCACAGCGCGGCGATCAGCAGGCCGACCCACAACGTGTGCTGCCACAGGCCACCGGCGAAGACGCTTTCGTCCGCCGGGCGCGGTGGCCGCTGCATCACGTTGCGCTCGGCCGGTTCGGCGGCCAGCGCCAGCCCGGGCAGGCCGTCGGTGACGAGGTTGACCCACAGGATGTGCAGCGGCAGCAGCGGAATCGGCAGCCCGAGCAGCGGCGCCAGGAACAGCGTCCAGATCTCGCCCGAGTTACCCGTCATCGCGTAGCGCACGAACTTGCGGATGTTGTCGAAGATGCGCCGGCCTTCGCGCACCGCCGCAACGATGCTGGCGAAGTTGTCGTCCAGCAGCACCAGGCTCGCGGCTTCGCGGGCCACGTCGGTGCCGCCGCGGCCCATCGCGATGCCGATGTCGGCCTGCTTCAGCGCCGGCGCGTCGTTGACGCCGTCGCCCGTCATCGCGACGTACCGGCCCTGGGCCTGCAAGGCCTTCACGATGCGGATCTTCTGCGCCGGATCGACCCGGGCGTAGACCCGCACATCGGCCGCCGCGGCCTGCAGCGCGGCGTCGTCCAGTTGCGCCAGCTCAGTGCCGGTGAGCGCCACCGCAGCGGCGTCGGCGATGCCGAGTTCACGCGCAATCGCCAGCGCGGTGGCCGGATGGTCGCCGGTGATCATCACCGGGGTGATGCCGGCGGCGCGGCATTCGGCCACCGCGGCGCGCGCTTCGGGCCGCGGCGGGTCGGCCATCGCGACCAGGCCGAGCAGCGTGAGATCGTTTTCGACGGCGTCGCTGCTTTGCGCCGACGGGTCGGCCGGCCCCGTGCGCCGCGCCAGCGCCAGCACACGCAGGCCCCGCGCGGCCAACGTCATGGCCAGCGCCAAGGCTTGTGCCGTGTCGAGCGGCTGCTGCGTGCCGTCGGCGCCAGCCACCAGCGTGCAGCGCGGCAGCAGGCTTTCGGGCGCGCCTTTCGTGAACAGGCACCAGCCGCTGCCATCGGCGTGCAGGCTGCTCATGCGCTTGCGTTCGGCGTCGAAAGGCCATTCGTGCAGACGCGGCTGGGCCGTTCGCAGCGTGTGGCTGTCCAGCCCGGCAGCCACCGCAGCCTCGGCCAGTGCGGTTTCGGTGGGGTCGCCGACCCAGCCGCCTTCGGCACCGAGGCTGGCGTCGTTGCACAGCAGTGCGGCGGTCCACAGCGGTTGCGCCGCGGCGCCATGCCAGAGTTCGACCGCCTGCACCTGCATGCGGTTCTGCGTCAGCGTGCCGGTCTTGTCCGAGCAAATGACGCTGACCGAACCGAGTGTCTCCACCGACGGCAGCCGCCGCACCAGCGCGTTGACCTTGACCATGCGCCGCGCGCCCAGCGCCAGCAGCACGGTCACCACCGCGGGCAGCGCCTCGGGAATGGCCGCCACCGCCAGGCTGATCGCGGTCAGCGCCATCAGCAGCACGGCTTCGCCGCGCAGCACGCCGATGGCGAAGATCAGCGCGCAGATGCCCAGCACTGCCAGCGACAGCCGTTTGCCGAAGGCTGCCAGCCTTTGCTGCAGCGGCGTGCTGCGTTCGCCGGTGTCGCGCAGCAGGCCGGCGACACGGCCAAGCTCGGTGTGCGGCCCCGTCGCCACCACCAGGCCGGCGGCGCGGCCGTGGGTCACCAGCGTGCCCTTGAAGGCCATGTTGAGGCGGTCGCCCAGCGCGTGCTCCCCTTCGGCCAGGGCCGGCAGGTGCGTCGTGTGTTTTTCCACCGTCACCGATTCGCCGGTGAGCGTCGATTCGTCCACCCGCAGCTGCGCCACCTCGTGCAGCCGCAGGTCGGCCGGCACCAGTTGGCCGGCTTCGAGCAGCACCACGTCGCCCGGCACCAGGTGCGCCGTTTCGACGCTGGCGGTGCTGCCTTCGCGCCGCACCGTCGCGCTCGGGCTGGCCAGGCGCTTGAGCGCGTCGAGCGCCTTCTCGGCGCGCCATTCCTGCGACAAGCCGATCGCCGCGTTGACGACGACGATGACGACGATGGCGATGGTGTCGACGAGGTCGCCGATCACACCCGACAACAGCGCAGCGCCGACCAGCACCAGCACCATGAAGTCGCTGAACTGGTCGAGCACCCGCCGCAGCAGGCTGCGCGGCGCCGCTTCGGGCAGGCGGTTTTCACCGTGCTGTTCACGCCGCTGCAACACCTGCTGCGTGGCCAGGCCTTGCGCCGGATCGACATCGAAGTGCACCGCCACCGCAGCCACCGGGTGCAGATGAGCGTGCAAATGAGCCTTGCCGGCGGCTGGGCCTGCGGAAGATTTCGGTTCGGGCATCTGCAGCCATTCTGCGTGCCCGCGGGGCATCAGACTGTTCGGTAGCGCAACAACAGCAGCACAAGCGCCAGCAGCGCCAGCGGCACACGGCCATCGGCCCGCACCGCCACCGGCCGCGCCAGCGCGGGCGCCGTCATCGCAGCCGCCAGGCCTTCGGCGCTGTCGAGATGGTGGAAGCCCAGGCCGGTCTCGCCAGCCAGCAGGCGCAGATAGGCCTCGTGCAGCGCCGACAGATGTTCGCTGCCGGGTGTGGCTCCGAGAGCCGCCGCTGCCAGCGCCGAAGCAACCGGCGCCGCATCGTCGACCAGCCGTTCGCCGCTGACGCTGGCGCCGCGGCCCCGGCTGCGCGGGTCGCTTTGCAGCACCTCGTCAGCGGCCCAGAAACCCAGCGGCCGGCCTGCGGGGTCGGTCTTCGGAATCGGCGACGCCTGCAGCGCGCCGACGCCGACGACCAGGCCACGCACTTCTCCGGGTTTGTCGTCGAAGGCCGGGCGGTGGCGCGGGTTCAGTGGCGGCGACTCGTGGCCATCGGTCACGAACACCAGTGCCGGCGTGCCCGGCAGTTGCCGGGCGATGGACAAGCCGCTGTGCAGCCCCTTCGCGACCTCGCTGGCACCGACCCAGGCCATGCGGTTGTCGATGGCGTCCAGCGTGCCGCGCAATTCGTCGAGATGGGCGCAGACCTCCACCGGCGCGAACAGCAGGTAGCTGCGGTATTCGGTGAAGATCGCCCAGCCGACCTTCGAGCCGCAGGGCAGCGCCAGCAACGACTGGCGCAGCGTGTGTTTGGCGAATGCCAGGCGCGACACCGGTTTGCCGCCGAGCCGCTGGTCCTGCACGTTCATGCTCTGCGTGATGTCGAGCACGACGACCTGCTCGAACAACGCGTGCCGCCAGGGCAGCGTCGGGTTCAGAAATCCCAGGGCCAGCGCCAGCGCTGCGCCGAGCAGCAACCAGCGTTCTCGGCGGGCCCGCCAAGCGGCCAGCAGCCGGTGCCAGCGTGTCATGGCAGGCCCAGCGACTGCGCCCGCGTCGTCGTCGCAGAACGTTCGCGCTGGCGCGGCGCGGCGGTGGGTTCGAGGTCGTCGTCCTGCGGGTCGGGCAGCAGGCGTTGTGCACGCTCAAAGTTGTAGCGGGCGTCCCAGTGCTGCGGGTCGTGGCGCAGCAGCTCACGGTACTGTTCCTTCGCCAGTTCGATCAGCGGCAAGGCCTGCTCCGGCTGCGGCCCGGCGCGCAGCGCGATGGCCTGGCGCAGCAGCAGGTTGGCGCTGTTGAAACGTGCCGCGCTGCCGAGCCGCGCATCGGCCTGCAGCGTGCGGTAGCCGTTGAGCGCCGTGTCGTCGGCACCGCTGGCCGCGTGTGCATGGGCCAGCGCAAACCGCTGTTCGGGCACGGCCCCATCGGCAGGCACCGTGCCGGCGGCAATCTGCGCATTGCGCTGTGCATCGCGCCAGAGCAGCGCTGTGTCCAGCAGCACAGCGGCCAGCAGCGCGGCACCCGCCACCAGCACCGCACGCGTGATGCGCCGCGTGGGCATCGTGGCCTTCAGCGCCATGGCCGGATCTCCACCAGGTTGGCCGCCAGCAGCAGCAGCACTGCCGCCAGCGCCGCCGCATAGGCAAATGCCGAGAGGTCGCGCCGCGGCAAGGTGTCGAGATAACTGATTGGCAGGTTCTCGAGCCGGTTCAGGTCGGCCATGGCGTTCTGCAGCGCCTCGGGGTTGTCGGCTTCGTAGGCGCGGTACGGCACCGGCAGCGACTCGAAGAAACGGTGCAGGGAAAACTCGGGCACGCTATCGGCGGTGGCAGTGGCGTCGGCGAGCGGCGCCTGGCCCAGCGCTTGACCCAACATCAGCCCCGGGCTGCGCGGCGAGCGGATGTAGATCCAGTAGAACGCCACGCGGTGTTTGCGCGCGAGTTCGGTGATGCGGTTGCGGGCGTCGGCATCGAGCCGGTCGCCGCCGTCGGACACCAGCAGCACGATGCGCGAACCGGTGTACGGCCGGTCCTCGAAAAAGCCCAGCGCCGACTGCAGCGCCAGGCCGATGTTGGTCTCCGACAGGCCGCGGCCGATGTTGCCGGCATTGATGGCGGCCTGGATGATGTCGGGCTTCTGCGTGAAGCCCAGCACACGCATCGGCAAGGTGCTGAAGACGACCATGCCGAAGCGGTCGTCGGGCCGCTGCTGCGCAAACGCCGACAACATCTGCCGCGCCACCTTGCCCTTGGATTCACGCGCTTCGGCGGCACGCAGCTTCGAGTAGTAGTCCAGCGCCTCGGGCCCGGTGCCGGCTACGGCGGTGGCCGGGCGGTTGCCGGCAAAACTCTGGTCCATGCTGCGGCTGCGGTCGAGCACGAGCACGATCTCGGCGCCGCGGCCGACGCGTTCGACCTGCACCTCGGGCCGGTAGGGGCCGGCGAGGCCGACCAGCAGCGCCGCCAGCGCCAGCACCGCGGCGGCGCGCAAGGCCGCTTGCAGCAGGTCCGACACGAAGTCGCGCGGCAGGCCGCCGGCCCAGGTGTTGGCCAGCGCAGCACCCGGCGCGGCCCACAGCGGCAGCAGCGCCAGGGGCAGCAGCACCAGCACCCAGGGCGTATCGAAGTTCATGCGCTGCCTCGCTCGGCATCGCGGCAGGCGCGGCCGAGATCGCGCAGCCAGCGCAGATCGCCGGTGGCTTCATGACCGGCGAAGAACGTGCCGTGTGATCGGCGGAAGAAATCGACAAGCGCGTCGCGCAGCGGCGCGTAACGCGGCTGCGCCGCGATGAAGGCTGGCAGGTCGGCTTCGAACAACACCGCACCGGCACTGCGGTTCAACGCCGCGTGCAGCAGCAGCATCGCGTCACGCCGCTGCTGTGCCGATGCCGCGTCTGGCAAGCCGCGCAAGGCGCGCCAGGACTGCGCAAACGGCCGCTGCCGCCGCCCCCACCATGGCAGGCCGATGTAGACCTGCAGCAGGTAGACGGTAGCCAGCGCCAGCAGGCCGGCGTACAGCGCCAGCCGCAGCCGTCGCGCCGCTGTGTCGATCGCCGGCGGCGCCACATCGGGCCGCATCTCGCCCAGGCCTTCGCGTGGCGACACGTCCAGCGGCACCAGCGGCGCCACCGTCACCGGCCAGGCGTCGATGCGCAGGAACTGCTCTGCACCCGCAGTGCCGGCAAAGCGCAGCTGCAGCGGCGGCGCTTCGAGCGTGCGCACTTCCGTTGGTGCCAGGAACACCTGGTAGTCGAGCAGCAGCGTCTGGCCCTCCAACCGCGCTGCGCGCAGTTCCAGCGCCTGTCCGGGCCGCCGGGTCTGCGGCAGCGACGACAGGTCCGGGGTCAGTTCCGGCGGCCACTGCAGCAGCACGCGCCGCTGCAACACATCACCCACCGAATAGCCAAACGCACGCGGCTCGATGACGTCGGCCGATGGCCCCGCGGCCCACGCCGGCGCAGCCAGCAACACCCACCAACCCAGCCGCAGCATCGTCATCGTCAGCTGTGGAAGTGGCGTGTCACCGCGTCGGCGTCGAACGCGCCTTCGATGAACAACGGCCGCAGCCGCTGCGCGGCAAAAGTCTGCAGCAAGGCTTCGTGGCGCTGCGCATGGGCTTCTTGCCAGCGTTCACGCAAAGCCGGCCGCCACCACACCAGCCGGCGGCGCCCGCTCTCGGGGTCGACCACCTGCAGCAGCCCACGCGGCGCGTCGATGCTGAACTCCGCCGGATCCCACAACACCACCGGCACCACCTCGTGCGCGGCCAGGCCGGCGAGCACGGCGCGCAGTTGCACCAGCGGCAGGTGGAAGTCGGACACCAGGAACAGCAACGCCCGCTGCCGCCCCAGGAACGACGCTGCGCCCAGCAAACCAGCGGCGCTGTGCGACGATGGCCCGGCCGGCACCCAGCCGCGCAGCGCCTGCGCCAGTGCCTGGCCGGTGCCGCGGGCACGCGTCGGCAGTTGCAGCCACTCCGGACGCACCGCGGCATCGCAGCCGATGAAACCGAAGCTGTCGCCGGTGCGCCAGGCCGACCAGGACAGGCTGGCGACGAAATCGGCCAGCACCTCGGCCTTGCGCCGCTGCCCCGCGAACCCCATCGACGCCGAGAGATCGGCCACCACCACCACTGGCACCGACTTGCGCTGGCTGTACAGCCGCACGCGCCAGCCGCCGAAGGGGTCGCGCAGGCTGGCGTGCAGGTCGAGCCGGCGCGGGTCGGGTGCGTCGAGCAGCGCCGCATGGCCGCGGAACTCGAAACCGCTGTCACCGCTGCTGCTGCGGTGGTGGCCGGGAAAGTGGCCCCGCACCGGCGCGCCGACGCGGTAGTGCAGTTCGTGCACGCTCATGGCGCTATGGCGCAGCCACCTGGCGCAGGATGGCGTCGACCAGCGCCGCAGTGATCTCCTGGCGCCGCATCTCGTACACCGGCTGCAGGCACAGGCGGTGCGCCACGGCTTCGAAGAACAGCGAGCGCAGGTCTTCGGGCGTGGCATGGTCGCGGCCGTCCAGCCAGGCCGCCACCCGCACGGCGCGCAGCAGCAGGCTCATGCCGCGCGGGCTGGCGCCGGCCAGCATCAGCTGCGCCATGTCGACATCGGGCAGCTGCACGCCGAAGGCCGCCGGCTGCGCGGTGGCACGCCACAGCGCCAGCGCATAGGTCTGCAACGCGTCCGAGGTCTTGACGCCTTGCTGGATGGCAGCGCCCAGTGCGTTCAGCTCGCTGTGCACCAGCATCGCCGGTGCCAGGCTGTCGACGAGGCGGTCGGTGTCGTGGAAGCGCGGGTCGAACACCAGGCCGCGGCGGTCGTCGTCGTTGGCCGGTGCGTCGATGGCCACTTCCAGCATGAAGCGGTCGCGCGCCGCGGCCGAGATCTCGAAGGTCTCTTCACGTTCGACGCGGTTGCGGTCGGCAAACACCAGCAGGTGCGGGAATCGGATCTCGCGGTTGAAGGCCGAGACGCTGCGCTCGGCCATCACACGCAGCAGCAGCGAATGCACCTGCGGCCGGGCGCGATTGATCTCGTTGAAGAAGAAGATAGCGAGCTCTTCGCCGTGGTGGATGAGCGGCCCGGGGTCCACCGCGGGCCGGCCTTCGGCGCTGATGTAGGTGTAGTAGATCAGGTCGTTAGGCATCAGGTCGATGGTGCCTTCGGTGCGTGCGAAGGCGCCGCCAAGCACCCGCGCAAAGGCCCGCAGCAGCGTCGTCTTGCCGACGCCGACATCCCCCTGCAGCAGCACATGGCCCCGTGCAAAGACGGCGACGTTGATCAGCCGGATGGCGCGCGCCTGGCCAAGCACGGCACGGCCGACCTCCTGCTCCAGCGCCAGCGCTTGTTGCCTGGCGTCTTGCAACTGCGCGTCAGAACGGTCCATGCTGCGGCATTCCCTGCTCCTGGTGCACCCGGCATGCCACGTGAAACCGAAGGCCGCGCGCTGCGCACGGCACAGTGTGTCACGCCACTGACGCAGGCGTAAGCGGTGAAGCCGCCCAGGGGCCTACAGAGCAAGAGCCGCGCCTTTCGCTATCTCGTCAGGCGTCGCCGAGTGTCCAGCGCAGGCCCAGCCACACCGCGCGCGGTGCACCCGGGCCGACAAACTGCTCGTTGCGCCAGTCGGCCGGCGCCTGCAACGCACCGGTCGGGCCGAAGGCGTTTTCGCCCAGGCGCGCAGCGCTGGCGTACTTACGGTCAAAGACGTTGCTGACCTTGCCGAACAGCTCCCAGCCGCGCGCGAACTGCCAGCTCGTCGTCAGGTTGAGCAGCGCGTAACCGCCGATGCGGCCGGCACCATTGAAATCGCCACCATCGGCCCGGTGAGCGTTGTTTTCATTGCCGCGTGCGAACTGGCTGGAAAACGCGCTGAGCTGCGCACCGACCCGCCAGCTGGCGCTGGCGCGCAGGTCGAGGCCCACTTTCACGCTGTGCTGCGGCAGCCCCGGCAAGTGGTTGCCGGGCCGCACCTCGATCTCGTCGTCGCCGCTGCAGGCCGCACTGGTCTCGGCCGTGCTGTTGGCTTCGGCGACCAGGCAGGCCGAACTGTCGAACACGGCGCGCAAGTAGCTGTACGACAGCGTCCAGTCGAACAGTGCGCCGCGCTGCGACGCGCCCAGCTCCAGCCCCTGGCGCAGCGTGCGGCCGAAGTTGGTGAAATAACCCGCCGCGCGGCCATTGCTGATGAACAGCAGGTCGTCGCGGTTGACGCTGCGGTACGCCGAAACGTTCCAGCGCAGGTCTTCGCCCAGCTTGCCGCGCACGCCGGCTTCGATGGTCTGCGACACCACCTGCTGCAGCGGCGGGTCGGCCTGCAGCGCATTCGGCAGCACGCAGGCGTTGTCGGGGTCGGAGCAGCCGAGTTCGATCGGGCTCGGCGCGCGGTTGCCCTGGCTGATGCCGCCGTAGGCCGTGAAGGTGGGCGTGACCTGCCAGGTCAACCCGAGCGCCGGGTTGAACTTGCGGTAGCGGCCGGCGCCGTCGAGCGCGGTGTCCAGGCCCAGCGTGGCGCGGCCGATGTCCACCGTGTCGACCCGGGTGTCGTTGAAGCGGCCCGACAGCGTGAGCTGCAGGTTCGGCTGCAGCGCCAGCACCGCCGCGGCGTAGGCACTGCTGGTGCGGCTGCTGCCTTCGATCTTGGCGTCGACCTCGGCCTCTTCGGCGTCGACGACGGAACGGCTGGCGTCGAGCATGCCTTCGGCCTCGGTCTGCTCGAAAGCGCTGCGCGCGCGGTCGTGCGACGCGCCCAGCGTGAAACGATGGAGCCCGCGGTTCCACGTCGCCTGCAGCGCCAGGCCGCCGCCGCGCTGGTGGCTGTGGGTGCGGTTCTCGACGCCGGACTCTTCCACCGTCGGCGGGTCGTACTCGTCGTTGAGGTCGCCGTTGAGCGTAGCTGCCGTGGTGCGACGCAGGTAGGCCGTGCCCGAGAGTTCGAGCTGCGCGCTCGGCCGCAGGCTGGCGCCCAAGTTCAGCAGCGTCATGCGGTTGTTCGTCGCGTCGGGGCGGGTGTAGATCTGCATGCGGCTGGCTTCCAGCATCGACTCCGGCAGCAGACCGTTGCCGACGAGGTGGTTGTCGCCATGGGTCAGGCTCAGGTCCCAGCTGCCGCCGGCGTGTTGCTGGCCGACCTTGGCAAAGAGCTGGCGCACACGCGAAGGCGAGAAGTCGCGCCAACCGTCTTCGTCGAAGCTGCTGGCGGCCAGGAACAAGTGGCTGCTGTCGCCGAGCTTGCGGCCGTGGCTCAGCTCCACGCTGCGTCGGCCGAAGCTGCCGCCTTGCAGTTCGACCTCGGTGCCGGGGTGGCTGAGGCCGTTCTTGGTCTGCAACACCAGCGCGCCGCCGAGCGTGTTCAGGCCGAACAAGGGGTTCGAGCCCGGTAGCAGGCTGATGCTGGCCAGCGCCACGCGCGGGATCAGGTCCCAGTTGACGACATCGCCGAAGGGTTCGTTGACACGCACACCGTCCTGGAACACCGACAGCCCCTGCGGTGTGCCCAGCAGCGGGCTGGCACTGAAGCCGCGGTAGTTGACGTCCATCTGGTGCGGGTTGCCCTGCACTTCGTTGACGTTGACGCTGGGCAGCTGCGTGCCCATGAAGTCGGGCAGGTTCAGGCTTTGTTTGCGCCGCAGGCTGCGGTCATCGGCCGTCTGCACGTTGGCCGGGATCTGGTCGCGTGGCACGCCGGCGCCGGGCACGGGCGTGATGCCGATGATCTCGACACGCTCCAGCACGGTGGGCGCTGCGCCAGTCTGCGCCAACACCGGGCTGCTGCCCAGCAGGACCAGCGTCGCGCATGCGACTGGGGCCAAGGGATGTTTACGGTGATGTCTGGCGGCCATCTTGTGTGTCTCCTCGGATTGTTCTGGTCGTTTGCCAGAAGCTACCAAGGCGGCACCGGGCCGAACAGGGAAAACTTCCCGCCGTGGTCTACAACCCGGCGCTGCTGATGACGCCGTGGCGGATGGCCAGATGCGCCAGCGCCGCCGAGGTCGCGACACCGAGTTTTTCCTTGATCGTCGTCTGGTGGTTCGAGACCGTCTTCGGGCTCAGCTTCAGCGCCGCGGCGCACTGCTGCGCCGACTGGCCTTGCGCCAGCAGCCGGAAGATCTCGAACTCGCGCAGGCTCAGCTCGGCCAGCCGTTCGGCTTCCTGTTCGGGGCGGCGTTCCAGCAGCGACGGCGGCAGGTCGGCGGCCAGCACACGGCGGCCGGCAAACACGGCGCGCACCGCGTCGACCAGGCTCTCGGGTGCACTGCCCTTGGTGAGAAAACCGCGTGCACCGGCCTCCAGCGCCTGCCGCACCAGCGCCGGGCTGTCGTGCATGCTGAACACCAGCAGACGCGCCGCAGGCTGGCGCAGCAGCACACGACGGATCAGTTCGAGGCCGCCGCCGCCGGGCATCGCCAGGTCGGTGATCAGCACGTCGGGCGGTGCCTGCATCGCCAGCGCGAAGGCGGCGTCGCCATCGGCGGCTTCGGCGACGACCTGGATGTCGCCGGCCTGCTCCAGCAGCCGCCGGTAACCGGCACGCACCACCGGGTGGTCGTCGGCAAGCAGCACGTGGATCATGCGGCCTCGCGCCAGGGTGTTGCCGGTGGCGCCAGCGGCAAGCTCAGCCGCAGTTGCACGCCGGCACCCGGTGCGCTGTGCAGCTGCAGTTCGCCGCCGGCGGCGGCAGCACGTTCGGCAGCGCCGAGCAGGCCGAGGCCGCGCCCGGCGCTGGCTTCGACGTCCATGCCCTGGCCGTCGTCCTGCACCGTCAGCGTGACGCCGTCACCCGCGGCGCGCAGCACGACACGCACGCTGCGCGCGCGGGCATGGCGCAGCACGTTGGTCAGCGACTCCTGCACGACGCGGTAGACGGTGATGTTCAGCACATCGGGCAACGTCTGCAGCGGGCCGTCGTGGTGGAAGACACAGGCGACGCCGCTGCGGGTTTCCCAGGCTTCGCACAGATCCTGCAGCGCCGCCGTCAGGCCCAGTGCATCGAGCTGCTCGGGCCGCAGCCGCTTCAGCATGCCGCGCAGCATCAGGAACAGCCCTTGTGCGGCGACATCGGCACGCGCCGCGGCACCAAGCATCGTGGCACGGTCGTCGGCGGCGCAGCGACGCAGGCTGGCTGTTTCGACGAGGATGGCGCTGCAGCGCTGGCCAAGTTCGTCGTGCAGCTCCCGCGCCAGCGCCAGGCGTTCCGCTTCCTGCAGGCTGATGAGCTGCTGCGCAAGTTCGCGGTTGTGCGCCAGCAGTTGTGCTGCATGCGCCTCGGCAGCTTCGCGGCGCACGAGTTCAGCGCGCAGTTCGTTGCGCCGGCGCAGCGCATACCAGCTCAGCCCGATGGCCAGCACGATGGCGGTGAACGGCAGCTCGTCGAACTGCCAGCGCTCGAAATGCGCGACCCATTCGACGAAGGACTCGTGCAGGTCGAGCGCGGTCGACAGGCCGTACCAGAGCAGCACCGCCGCGGCGATGCGCCAAAGGTCGTGGCGCCAGCGTTTTGAGGTCATCTCTTGTGGCGTGCGCGTGCAGGCAGTGTGCCCAGGGGCCGGCGGCCCGGGCATGCGTTCTCCGGCCCACGCTCGCGGGCGACCACCGCGGCGTGGCGCCAGCAACTCATCAACACCCGGATCGCGCACCACCCTTCGGGCGACCGCGAATGGGGCCTGCGCCCGCACGCCCGAGCCGCCGACCCCGCGCAGCGGGTGGCGTTCCTGCAGGCACGCCACCTTGTGTCGCAGGGCGGCGGTGGTGTCTGCGGGCGCAGGCCCCATTCGCGGTCGCCATGGCCTGGGCGATGCGACAGCGGGGTTGATGGCAGGGCGGCGGTGCGCTGCAGTGGTCGCCCGCGAGCGTGGGCCGGAGAACGCGGACACCGCCGTCGGCCTGGCGCGCGATGCAGGCACGCAGGCTGCTCGGCCAACTGCAGCATCGGGCCGACAACGGACCACCGCGTCCGAAGTGAGCGTCGGGGCATCTCTTCAGCCTCCACTGCCGCTGCGAGCGAGGCCCAGCTTTTCGACCGCGCGGCGCTCGCGGGCCAGGAACTCGCGGCACGATTGCGCGTATTCGACCGGGCCCAGGTAGTCCACCTCCTGGTCGTACTTCGCCAGTTCGGCGGCAAAAGGCGGTTCGAACATCGCGCGCTTGAACGCCGCATGCAGCGTCGCCAGCACCGCCGGCGGCAGGCCGCGCGGCCCGACCAGGCCATAGGGCGACTGGGCGACGATGTCGAAGCCCAGGTCGCGCAACGTGGGCACCTGGGGCCAGCGTTTCGAGCGCTGGGCGCCGAAGGTGGCGAGCAGCCGCAGCCGGCCGCTGTCGACCGCGGGGCCGAAGCCGGTGGAATTGACGCCGGCCATCACCTGCCCCGACGCGATGGCGTTGATCTGCTCGGCCGTGCCCTTGTACGGCACATGGATGTAGCGCAGGCCGCGGGCCGTGAACAGCTCTTCGAGCACCACATGCGGCGTCGTGCCGACGCCGTTGGTCGCGATGCTGAGTTCGCCCGGGTGGGCACGGGCGAAAGCGAACAAGTCCTCTAGTGAACGCAGCGCACTGCCGGTGGCGACCAGCGCACCGAAGGTCACGCCCGAGACCTGCAGGATCGGGGTCGTGTCGCGCACCGGATCCCACAGCACTTTTTGGGTGTGCGCGATGCGGAACACCGGGTACGGCAGCTGGGCGATGGTGTAGCCGTCGGGGTCGGCCGACTGCAGCGTCGGCATCACCAGTGTGCCGCCAGCGCCGCCGCGGTTTTCCGTCAGCACCGGCTGGCCCAGGTGCGGCGCGGCCAGCTCGGCGAGCAGGCGCAGCGAAATGTCGGTGGCGCCGCCGGCAGCCCAGGGGATCCACAAGGTCACCGGCCGCGCCGGGAAGGTGGTCGACGCCCGCGCCGGCGCCATGGCGGCCAGGCCGAGGCCCAGCCCCAGGCAGTCGCGGCGTGTGATGCCCGTGTGCTTCATGCCGGCCCGCCACGTTTGGTGAGGCCGCCGAAACCACGCTGCGGGTCGTATCCCCAGCAGGCGACGACGAAGAACACGAAACCGCAGCCGAGCACGACGTACGGCGCGAGCCCGGGGTCCTTGCCGTAGATCGCAAACCGTACCCATTCCACCGCATGCGTGAACGGGTTGAACCGTGCCAGCTGGTAGACCCACTCGGCACCCGACTCCTGCAGCTTCCACAGCGGGTACAGCGCGGTCGACAGGAAATACATCGGGAAGATGACGAAGTTCATCGTGCCGGCGAAGTTCTCCAACTGCTTGATGTGCACCGACAGCAGCAGCCCCAGGGCGCCCAGCATCAAGGCGCCCGCCACCAGCGCGGCGAAGGCATGCAGCCCCGCCCACGACAGCAGCGGCAGCGTCGTGCCCAGCAACGCCGCCACCGCCACGAAGGCCAGCGCCTGCAGCACCGAGAGCAGCGCCGTTGCGCAGAGTTTGCTGAACAGCAGCCAGGGTCTGGGCAGCGGTGCCGTGAGCAGCAGCCGCATCAGCCCCATCTCGCGGTCGTAGACCATCGCCAGCGACGACTGCATGCCGTTGAACAACAGCACCATGCCGATCAGCCCCGGCGCGATGTAGACGTCGTAGGGCACGTAGGTGTCATACGGCTCGACGATGGCGACGCCGAAGACGTTGCGGAAACCCGCCGCGAACACCGCCAGCCACAACAGCGGCCGCACCAGTGCCGAGACCAGCCGGCCGGTCTGCTGCGAGAACTTCAGCAGCTCGCGCAGCACGATCGCCCGCAGCGCCTGCAGCGCATGCACGGCACCGCGGTGCACTTGCTGCGAGGCCGGGGCCGCCTCGACGGGGGTCAGCGCGCGATCTTGCATGTCTTCTCCGGCGCATCCGCGCCCAGCGTGTCAAGCACGTTGCTCGGGTGCAGCACACCGTCCACCGGCGCCTGGCTGATGACGCCCTGTCCGTCGGTCAGCAGCAGCGGCTGCCGCAACTGGCCGTCCCAGGCGCGCAGGCTCAGCGTCGTGCCCTTGGAGCCGTCGACCGTGGTCTTCGCCAGCGCCTGGGCCCAGGCGGCATTCGGCCCTTTCGGCAGCGTGGTGGCCAGCGCCACCAGCAGCTTGCCACCCACCCAGGCGGCCCAGTCGTTGGCCGTCATCGGCCGTTTGTTGCTCTTGGCGAAACGGCGCGACACCTGCGGCGCGCCGAAGCGTTCGAACTGTGCGTGCCAGGCGAGTGCCACCAGACCGGCATCGCCGACGACGGGCCGCGGCAGCACGGTGCGGTACGGCAGGCTGCGCGCAAACTCGCCGTCGCTGTCGACCACCCAGACGGCGTCGTAGGCGGCACCGGCGGTCAACAGCAGCGGGTTGGCCAGTTCACGTTCGCGCGGGTCGGCCGACAGCTTGAAGGCTTTGCTGGCCACCACTTGCAGGCCGTAGCGCTTGATGGCAGCCAGTGCGGTGGCGGCACGTTGCTGGTCGTCGGCGCCAGGCCCCGTCAGCAGCAGCAGCTTGCTCCATTTGCGCGTCACCAGCGTCTGCGCCAGCGCATCGGCTCGCATGCGCTCGCTCGGCAGCAGGTGGAACAGGTGCGCGCGGCAGTCTTGCTGGCGCAGGCTGTCGGCGGCGGCGCCGATGTTCAGCACCGGCAGCTTCACGGCGTCGGCGACGGCCAGGGTCCAGTCGGCCGGCAGGTCGGTCAGCAGCACCGCAGCGCCGGCCTTCTCTGCCGCCTGCGCGGCGGCGCGGGCGGCGGCCAACGAGCCTGCGGCGGCGCTGGCCAGCGTCACCGAACTGCCGGCCGCGTCGAGTTCGAAACGGCCTTCTTCCAGCGCCACTTGCAGGCCGTCGCCCGCCGGGCCGCCGGGGTGGCCGAGGTAGGCTCGCTCGAGGCGCGAACGTTCGAACCGCGGGTCGTCCTGCGGCGTGATCAGCGTCGCCTTCAGCACCGCGGCATACGCTGTACCAGTCAGCAGGCCGGTCGCCAGGCCGAGAAGAAAAACGAACCGGCGCAACCTCATTCGACGACCACCAGCCCGTACGGCACACGCCCGACCGGAATGCTCTTCAGCGCCTTCGCGCCGGCGACGTCGACCACCGTGACGTCGTCGCTGAGGCCGTTGACGACGTACAGCCTTGCCTCGGCCTTGTCGAGCGTCACGTTCCAGGCCCGTTTGCCCACCAGCACCAGATTCGTCACCTTGCGCGCCGCGACGTCGACGAAGGCGACATGGTTGGCGCGGCCGAGTGCGACGAAGGCACGTTTGCCGTCACGCGTGATCTGGATGCCGACCGGCGTGATGTCTTCGGCACGTGCGCCCTTGACCTCGAACTTCAGCGTCGCCACCACCTCGTGGCTGCTGGTGCTGATGATGCTGACGCTGGCGTCGAGCTCGTTCGTCACCCAGAGCTCACGGCCGTCGGCGCTGAAGGCCATGCGCCGCGGCCGTTTGCCGGCCTTGATGTTCTTCACCAGCTTGGCGCTGGCGGTGTCGATCACATGCACGAGGCCGGCGACCTCGGAGGTCACATACAAGGTCTTGCCGTCAGCGCTGAGCTTCACGCCTTCGGGTTCGCCACCGACCTTCACCGACTTCAGCTTCTTGCCGCTGGCCAGGTCGATGAAACTGGCCTCGCCTGTGTCTTCGTTGGAAACGTAGATCGTCTTGCCGTCGGGCGAGAGGTCGAAGGCCTCGGGCTCGTCGCCGAGCGGAATGCGCCGCAGCGACTTGCCGCTGGCGGGGTCGATCAGGTCGGCGACGTTCGAATCGGTGCAGGCCACGAGCAGCTTGCGATCAGGCGTGAGCTGCAGATGGCGGCCCCGTTTACAGGTGGCGATGGTGCCCTTCACGGCCAGTGTGGCGAGGTCGATGACGGTGAGTGCATCGTCCTTCTCGCTGGACACATAGGCCAGCCCTTGCGCCTGCGCGGTGCCGGCCAGCAGGGCCAGCGAGCACAAAGCCCAAGCGACGGCATTCGAACGGATCATCGGGTCATCTCCATGGTTCAGGCCGTGCGGCGGATGAACCCCGCCTCCAGCGTCGGCGCACCCAGCAGCTCCGTCACCGCCGCCGGCGTGCCGTCGGCCAGCAACTGGCCTTTGTGCAGCACCAGCACACGGTCGGCAGCTTCGGCTTCGTCGACGCGGTGGGTCGCCCACAGCACGCAGGTGCCACGTTCACGCACATCGGCGCGCAAGGCCTTCAGCAGGTCGAGCCGCGACTTCGGGTCCAGGCCGACGGTGGCTTCGTCCATCAGCAGCAGCCCGGGTTCGTGCAGACTGGCGCGCACAAGTTCCACCTTGCGCCGGTTGCCGCCCGAGAGTTCACGCACCGGGCGGTCGAGGTTGGCATCGACACCGAGCCGGGCGCAGCCGCTGGCGATGCGCTGGCGCGCCAGCGCTCGCGGCAGGCCTTGCAGGTCGGCCTGGAACAGCAGGTTGCGGCGGATGCTGAGGTCGAGGTCGAGCGAGATCTGCTGGAACACCACGCCGATGTGGCGCAAGGCCGCGCTGGCACTGCGCCGCAGCGACAGGCCCGCGACTTCGATCTCGCCTTCGTCGGCCGCGAACAGGCCGGTCAACACCTGGAACAACGTCGACTTGCCGGCGCCGTTGGGGCCCAGCAAGGCGACGAACTGGCCGGCCACCAGTTCCAGCGACAGCGACTGCAGCGCCGCGTGGGCGCCATAACGTTGGGTCAGGCCGTGGATTCTCAACATGTCTTGGGCGATGGGCGCTGGTGGCAAGGGCGGTGCCGAGTCTCAAGGACAGCCGCGGCGCTCGCGATCAGGGCTCACCCTGGGCTTGCAACTTCCGCGCCCCGAAGCAGTCGACAGCCCGCCACCGATGGCCGTGCGCAACGGCCGCCACGACACCACCGCTGTGTTGCGCTCCGGATGAAACACTGTGCGCCAAAAGTGGTGGCCCTTGCGGCGGCATGACGGCGCGGGCGCACAAAGCGATCTGCGCAACCGCATCGGGTTGCACCCGTTGCCCCCCGGACTTTCCCGGATGGCCGCGCGCATTGCGGCGTCGAGTAGCGCTTCGAACCGGAAATGCAAGGCCAAAAGTACAGGGTTTAACCGGGGGTTTCTGCGCTGGCGTGTGTCCTGTGCGGGCATGCCTGGACAACCGGCCAGCGATGTGCCGCGTTGCAACAAAACCGATGGGCATGCTTGTTGCGAACGGCCCGTCTTGTCAGACAAGCGGCGCAGGGTCTGGTGGTTCCCTACGCGCATAACCCGACCACCTTTCAGCAAGGAGACATCAATGAGTTTTCCGCGTCAATCAAGCGGCGGCATCAAGAGGGCTTTGGCAGTTGCAGTGTTGGCCTTGCCGGCTTTGGCCTATGCCAATGCCGACGTGGAGAAGAACATTGCCAACTCCAAGAACTGGGCCACGCAAGCTGGTGACATGTACAACCAGCGCTACACCAAGCTCAACCAGATCAACAAGGGCAACGTCGGCAAGATGCAGGTCGCCTGGACCTTCTCCACCGGCGTGCTGCGCGGCCACGAAGGCTCGCCTCTGGTGGTCGACGGCAAGATGTACCTGCACTCGCCGTTCCCGAACAAGGTCTTCGCGGTCGACCTCGACACGCAGAAGATCCTGTGGAAGTACGAACCCAAGCAGGATCCGGCGGTGATTCCGCAGATGTGCTGCGACACCGTCAACCGCGGCCTCGCTTACGCCGAAGGCAAGATCATCCTGCAGCAGGCCGACAGCATGCTGATCGCGCTGGACAGCAAGACCGGCAAGCTGCTGTGGAGCACGAAAAACGGCGACCCGAAGCTCGGCGCGGTGAACACGAACGCACCGCACGTCTTCAAGGACAAGGTCATCACCGGCATCAGCGGCGGTGAATGGGGTGTGCGCGGCTTCATCGCCGCCTACAACCTGTCCGACGGCAAGCCGGCCTGGAAGGGCTACAGCGTCGGCCCCGACAACGAGATGCTGATCGACCCCGAAAAGACGATGACCTGGACCGACGGCAAGATGGCGCCGGTGGGCAAGGACTCGTCGCTCAAGACCTGGAAGGGCGACCAGTGGAAGATCGGCGGCGGCACCACCTGGGGCTGGTACAGCTACGACAAGGCGCTGAACCTGATGTACTACGGCACGGGCAACCCGTCGACGTGGAATCCGGCGCAGCGGCCCGGCGACAACAAGTGGTCGATGACCATCTTCGCGCGTGACGTCGACACCGGCATGGCCAAGTGGGTCTACCAGATGACGCCGTTCGACGAGTGGGACTTCGACGGCATCAACGAGATGATCCTCGCCGACATCGACGTCAAGGGCAAGCCCACCAAGGCGCTGGTGCACTTCGACCGCAACGGCTTCGGCTACACGATGGACCGGGTCACCGGTGCACTGCTGGTGGCCGAGAAGTTCGACCCGAAGGTCAACTGGGCCACCCACGTGGACATGAAGACCGGGCGGCCGCAGGTGGTGTCGAAGTATTCGACGGCGCAGAACGGCCCTGACGTCAACAGCAAGGGCATCTGCCCGGCGGCGCTGGGCAGCAAGGACCAGCAGCCGGCGTCGTACGACCCCGAGACCAAGCTCTTCTACGTGCCGACCAACCACGTCTGCATGGACTACGAGCCGTTCAAGGTGGAATACACCGCAGGCCAGCCGTATGTCGGCGCGACGCTGTCGATGTACCCGGCGCCGGGCAGCCATGGCGGCATGGGCAACTTCATCACCTGGAACGCCGGCACCGGCAAGATCGTGCAGTCGAAGTCCGAGAAGTTCTCGGTCTGGAGCGGCTCGCTCAACACCGCTGGCGGCCTGTCGTGCTACGGCACGCTCGAGGGTTATCTGAAGTGCGTGGACAAGAACGACATCAACAAGGAGTTGTTCAAGTTCAAGACCCCGTCGGGCATCATCGGCAACGTGTTCTCGTACGAACACAAGGGCAAGCAGTACATCGGCGTGTTCTCGGGCATCGGCGGCTGGGCCGGCATCGGCATGGCAGCAGGCCTGGAGAAAGACACCGACGGCCTGGGCGCCGTAGGTGGTTACCGCGAGTTGAACCAATACACGGAACTCGGCGGCTCGCTGACGGTCTTTGCATTGCCCAACTGACATTTGGTCAGAACATCCTTCTCTCGGTAGGTGATTGATGGGGGGCGGCGCTTGTGAAGGTGCCATCCCCCTTTTTCTTTGTTTTCCAACCATGTCAATCGGACGACGTGCCATGAAGTTTCGACCCTCGACCCTGTGCCTGCTGCTCGTGATCGGCAGCGCCGCCCATGCCCAGGCGGCCACCACCCCGGCCGGCGCCCCGCCCTACACCGTGCAGGACGGCTACAAGGTGGACGCCGACACGATGAAGGGCTTTCGCGCCTGGCGTGCTGCGGCCTGCGACCGCTGCCACGGCGCCAACCAGGAAGGCATGGTCGGCCCCTCGCTGGTGGCCAGCCTGAAGACCTTGAGCAAAGACGAATTCCTGAAGGTGGTGCGTGAGGGACGCCTTGAAAAAGGCATGCAGAGTTTCGGCAACAGCCCCGTGGTGATGGACAACATCAACCAGCTCTACGCCTACCTCAAGGGCCGCTCCGACGGCGCCATCACGCGCGCCAAGGTCGAAGAGATCAAATGAACACCGCGCGGCTCGGCGCCGGAGTTGCCCTCGTCGCACTGCTCGCGGCGCTGCCCGCGCTGGCACAGGCGCAGGCGCAGGCACAAGACGCACCGCCGCCACGCCAGGCCCTGCGCGTCTGCCAGGACCCGAACAACCTGCCGTTTTCCAACGACAGGAAAGAAGGCATCGAGAACCGCATCGCCGAGGTCTTCGGCAAGGCGCTGGGCCTGCCGGTCACGTACTACTCGTTCCCGCAGCGGCTGGCCTTCATCCGCAACACGCTGCGCTACAAGCTGCCGGGCCAGGACTACCCCTGCGACATCGTGATGGGTGTGCCCGCGGGCTACGACCAGGTGTCGGTGACCAAGCCCTACTACCGCTCGACCTACGCGCTGGTGTTCGCGCCCGGCAAGGGCATGGACCGGGTGAAGACCGGCGCCGACTTCCTGGCCCTGCCGCCGGCCACGTTGAAGGCCTTGCGCATCGGCATCTACGACCGCTCGCCGGCATCGGACTGGCTCGTCAAGCACCAGCTCGTCGCGCAAGGTGTTCCCTACAAGATGATGAACGCCGACCCGACGGAGTACCCGGGCCAGATCATCGAACGCGACCTCGCCGCCGGCAAGATCGACGCCGCCATCGTCTGGGGCCCGATTGCGGGCTACTTCGCACAGCGTGTCAAGCCGCTGGCGCTGGCGGTGGTGCCGCTGAAGTCGGAACACGGCGTGCGTTTCGACTACCCGATGGCGATGGGCGTGCGCTACGGTGAACGCGAATGGAAGCAGCAGGTCGAAGGCCTGCTCGAATCGCAGCGCGGCGAGATCCAGGCCATCCTGCGCGAGTTCGGCGTGCCGCTCGTCGACGAGTCCTTCGAGGCCCGCTGACCGCGCTGACAGCGCAGACAGCGCCCGCCGTCGCATGCCGTACCTGCTGGCCCTGGCACAGAGGCTGTGTCTGCTGCTGTCGCTGCTGGCAGGTTCGGCGGCAGCCGCGCCCGACCGCGCAACGCTGGTGCAACTGACCACCAGCGTCTGGAAGATCGAGGTCCAGCGCGCCCAGGGTGGTTATTCGCTCGGCTCGGGCGTGGCGCTGGCGGCCGACCAGGTGCTGACGAACTGCCATGTCACGCGCGACGCCCAGGCTGTTCATGTGCTGCGCGGTGGCACGCGCTGGCGCGCGTTGGCACAGGCGGTCGACGCCGAACACGACCTCTGCCTGCTGCAGGTGCCCGGCCTCGGTGCCACCGCCTTGGCGCTGGGCCGCAGCAGCACGCTGCAGCCGGGGCAGCCGGTCTCGGCCTTCGGCTACACCCGTGGCCTCGAACTGCAGCACAGCGAAGGCGAGGTTGTGGCCCTGCACCGGCTCGACGGCGGGCGTGTCATCCAGAGCAGCAACGCCTTCACCTCGGGCGCCAGCGGTGGCGGCCTGTTCGACGACGAGTTGCGGCTGGTCGGCATCCTCACATTCCGCCTGCGCGGCGGCGCCGCGCACTATTTTTCGGCGCCCATCGAATGGGCGCTGCCGCTGCGCGACGGCCGCTTCACCACCGTGCAGCCGATCGCCCGCGATCTGCTCGCCTACTGGCAGCAGCCGGCCGCCGAGCAACCCAATTTCCTGCGCGCTGCGGTGCTGGAACGCGAAAGCCGCTGGGACGAGCTCGAAGGCCTGGCCTTCAACTGGACCCGCGTCGCCGCCGACGACCCCCAGCCCTGGTACCTGCACGGCCTGGCGCTCGGTGGCCTGCAGCGCTGGCCGGAATCGCAGCGGGCGTTGGAACAGGCGGTGCAGCTCGAACCCAGCTCGCAGCTGGCCTGGTTCCGGCTCGGCCTGCTGCACACACAACAAGGCCAGCTCGACCGTGCGCGCCAGGTGCGCGGCCGGCTCGAAGGCCTGAAATCCGGGCTCGCCGCCGAACTCGGCCGCGCCATCGACACCCATTGACGACAGACCCCCATGCAACTGCTCTGGATCGCTGTGTTGCTGCTTGTGCTGTGCGGTCCGCTGGCCGCACAGGAAGCACCAAAGGACTTCTCGGCCGCCGAACGCCTGCTGTTCATGAACGACCAGCTCGGCAACGTGAAAGCGCCGGCGACGCTGCGCTACAACTTCAGCAAACGCGGCACGCTCGAGCCGGGCTACGAAGACAAGGTCACGCTGTCGCTGAAGACCGGGGCCGACGGCCGCTGCTGCGCGACACACACCGAGTTCTTCAGCGCCGGCCGCCAGGTGCAGCTGCCCGACCTGCCAGCCGCCGAAGGCAACCCGGTGATCCTGCACTTTCTGGAGCGTGAGGTGCGCGAGATGCAGCGCCTGACCAAGGGCTCGCAGTCGCACTTCCGCAAGCGCATCCGCATGGCCGTCTACAACGCCGCCACGGTGCAGCCAGTGACCCTGCGCTTCCGCGGCCGCGACATCGCCGGGCAAGAGGTGCGCATCACCCCTTTCGTCGACGACCCCAATCGGCCGCGTTACGAAACACTGGCGCTGAAGGAGTACCGTTTCACGCTGTCGCCCGCCGTGCCCGGCGGGCTGGTTGCCATCCGCACCCTGGTGGCCGCTGCCGACGGCGCCGCGGCGCCCCTGCTCGCCGAAGAGCTGACCATCGATGGCGCCGAGGCGCCGAACAACAAGACGACACGATGAACACCTGGACCACTCGCCTTCCGCTGGCCCTGGCCGGCTTGCTGGCAACGCTGCCCGCGCTGGCCAACGACTTCCCCACCGTCGAGCGTGTGCTCTACGTGCAGGAATGCATGAACGGCCGCACCGGCCCGTACTACGAGATGGTCAACAAGTGTTCGTGTGCACTCGACGCACTGGCGCGCGAGATCAAGTTCGACGACTATGTGCAGATGAGCACTGCCGCCAAGGCCACCTCGATCGGTGGCGAACGCGGCAGCTACATCCGCGACACCGAGACGCTGCAGACGCAGATCAAGCGCTACCGCGAACTGCAGACCAAGGCCAAGTCCGGCTGTTTCCTCGGCCCCGATCCGCGTTAGGACGGCTGTGCGCACCGGGCTCGCCGCCGTCGTTCTGTCGCTGCTGTGCTGCAGCGCCAGCGCGGCCGGGCCGCTGACGCTCGCGCTGGACGAACTGGCCCCCGGTGTCTACGTGCACCGCGGCCTGGTCGAGGACTGGCTGCCGGGCAACGGCGGCGATGTCGCGAACCTCGGTGTGGTCGTCGGCGAACGCTGCGTCGCCGTCATCGACAGCGGCGGCACACCGGCGCTCGGCGCCGCGCTGCGCGCCGCGATTGCACGCACGACGCCGCTGCCGGTGTGTTACGTCATCAACACCCACGCCCACCCCGACCACGTGCTCGGCAACGTGGCCTTCGCAACGCCGGCAGAGACCGCGCCGCGCTTCGTTGCCCATGCCAGGCTGCCGGCGGCGCTGGCTGCACGCGCGCCCTATCTGCGCAACGCGATGCAGCGCGATTTCGGTATTGCGCTGGCGCCGGCTGCGATCATCGTGCCGACCGTGCTGGTCGAGCGCCGGCTCGAGCTGGACCTCGGTGGCCGCACGCTGCAGCTCGATGCCTGGCCGACGGCGCACACCAACAACGACCTCAGCGTCTTCGACAGCCGCACCCGCACGTTGTTCCTGGCCGACCTGCTGTTCGTCGAACACCTGCCGGTGCTCGACGGCAGCCTGCGCGGCTGGCTGCAGGTGCTGGCCGAGCTACGCCGTTTCGATGCGGCGCTGGTCGTGCCCGGCCATGGCGCGCCGAGCACCCACTGGCCAGCGGCGCTGGATGCCGAGGAAGGCTACCTGCGCCTGCTGCTGACCGAAACCCGCGCTGCGCTGCGCGACAAGTCAGGCATCCAGCAGGCGGTGGACCGCATCGGCCGCCTGCCGCTGCCGGGCTGGCGACTGGCCGAACAGTTCCACCGCCGCAATGCCACCGCGGCCTACGCCGAACTGGAGTGGGAAGAATGAACCGAAACAACACCGTCAAAGGTTGTCTGGCGCTGCTGCTCTGGGTGCTGGCAGGCACGGCCGCAGCACAGCTGAAATCCGCCGACAACCCGGAGGCGAGCCCGGTCTGGCTGAAAGTACAGGCCAGCCTGTTTGCCGGCCGCACGATCGCGCCGGCCCGTGGCGACATCGTCAGCATCGAAGCGCCGGCACGCGCCGAAGACGCTGCCATCGTGCCGATGGCGCTGCGCACACGGCTGCCGGCCGGTGACAGCCGGCATGTGGACAAGCTCTATCTCATCATCGACAACAACCCGTCGCCGATTGCCGCGGTGTTCGACTTCGCACGCGGCAGCGGCCAGGCCGACATCGAGACCCGGGTGCGCGTCGACGAATACACCCATGTGCGCGCCATCGCCGAGCTCAGCGACGGCAGCCTGGTGATGGCCACACGTTTCGTCAAGGCCTCGGGCGGCTGCTCCGCACCGCCGGGCAAGGACCCGCAGGCGGCGCTGGCCAGCCTGGGCAAGATGCGGCTGCGTGTCGATGGCGACGTGCGCCGCGGCCAGCCGGTGCTGGCGCAGCTGATGATCAGCCACCCCAACCACTCCGGGCTGGCGATGGACCAGTCGACACGCCAGTACACACCCGCGCATTTCGTGCGCCGTGTCGCGATCAGCTACGCCGGTGTGCCGGTGCTGACGGCCGACCTCGACTTCGCGATCAGCGAGAACCCGAACCTGCGGTTCCACTTCGTGCCACAAGGCGCGGGTGAACTGAAGGCCGAGGTCGTCGACACGCAAGACCTGCGTTTCGAAAGTGCGCTCGCGCTGGTGCCGGCGCGCTGATGTTCGCTGCGCTCCTGACCGCTGGTTGCTGCGCGGCGCTGCTGCACGCCGGCGCCGTGGCCGCAGCGCCGTTTGCCTACATCACCAACCAGGCCAGCCACGATGTCTCGGTGGTCGACCTGGCGAGCAACCTCGTCGTCGCCACCGTGCCGGTGGGGCGCTCACCGGCTGGTGTGGCGGTGGCCGGCCGAACCGGGCGGGTCTTCATTTCCAACCCCGACAGCAAGACGATCTCGGTCATCGACATGCGGCAGCAGCGTGTGGTCGACACCTGGGACGCCGGCAGCGGCCCGGTGGGCATCGCGGTGGCGGCCGACGGTGCGCGGCTCTTCGTCGCCGACTGGTACAGCAACCGGCTGCTGGTCTACGACACGCTGGCGGCACGCGCTGCGCAGCCCATCGCCGTTGGCCGTGCACCGGCGGGCGTGGCCGTGCTGGGCAACGGGCCGACCGTGTTCGTCGCCGAACGCGACGACGACAGCGTCGCCGTCGTCGACACCAGCACGCAGCGTGTGCGTTCGCGTGTGCGTGTCGGCAGCCACCCGTTTGCGCTGCTGCACGACAGCGCGCGCCAGCGCGTCTACGCGCTGAACGTGCAAAGCAACGATATCTCGGTGATCGACGTGCAAGACCTCGACCGCCCTGTCGTGCTGGCCACCGTCGCCGTCGGCAAGGCGCCGTATGGCGCAGCGCTGGCGGCGGCCGGCACGCTGCTCTACATCACCAACCAGCACGACGACACGGTCAGCGTCGTCGACGCCGTGTCGCTGAAGCTGCAGCGCACGCTCACCGGGTTCGGCTACCCCGAAGGCATCGCGGCCCACGGCGACAAGGTCTATGTCGTCAACTGGATGGACGACGCCTTGAGCGTGCTCGACGCCGCCAGCGGACGCCTGCTTGCCACCGTGGCCACCGGCCGCAACAGCCGCGGCTTTGGCGACTTCATTGGCCAACTTGAATCCACCACCCCCTGAAGGAGACCCATCGCATGTTGTTTCGCAGAGCCCTGCTCGTGTCGCCGCTGGCGCTGCTGCTGCAGCCCGCCGCGGCCCATGGCCCGACGCGCCAGAAGGTCAGCGAGAAGATCACCATCGCTGCGCCGGCCGCGGCCGTGTGGGCACGCATCGGCAACTTCGACGCGCTGAAGGACTGGCACCCCGCAGTGGCAGAAAGCGCAGCCGACAAGGGCAACACCGAAGGTTCGGTGCGGCTGGTCAAGTTGAAGGGCGGCGGCCAACTGGTCGAATCGCTGGAGAGTCACAACGCCGCGCAGATGAAATACAGCTACCGCGCCAAGGACGGCGGCGCGCTGCCGGTGACGAACTACACCTCGACGATCAGCGTCGTCGCCGATGGCAACCAGTCGGTGGTGGAATGGCGCGGCGCGTTCTACCGCGGATTCCCCAACAACGACCCGCCGCCCGACCAGAACGACGACGCCGCGGTGAAGGCCGTGACCGGTGTCTACCAAAGCGGGCTGGCAGCGCTGAAGACGCTGGTCGAGCGGCGCTGACACCGGCATGCTGCACCCGGCCAATCCGCTGATCAGCCGCCGCGCACTGCTGGCCGCGGCCACCGCTGCGCCGTGGGCGCTGCATGCGCGCGCCGACGACGCGGCTGTCGAGGTCGAAGCCGGTGTCTACATGCTGCCGGGGCTGACCGGCGCGCCGGGTGTGGCCAACGGTGGCCGTGTCGGCAACGCCGGTTTCATCGTCGGCCGCAGCGGCGTGATGGCCATCGACACCGGCACCTCGCACCGCCATGGCCAGGCACTGCTGGCGGCCATTGCACAGGTGACGCCGCTGCCGGTGAAGCTGGCGCTGGTGACGCAGGTGCGGCAGGAGTTCGTGTTCGGCGCCAGCGCCTACCAGGCGCGGGGCATCCCGGTGCACATGCAGCGCAACGCCGCGGCGCTGATGGCGGCACGCTGCGAGGGCTGTCTGAAGACGCTGCGCGCCGAACTCGGCGAAGAGGCGATGCGTGGCACCGTGGTCTTCAAACCCGATGTGCTGTTCGACGAGACCCATGTGGTCGAGATCATCGGCCGGCCGGTGCTGGTGCAACACCATGGCAGCGCCAGCGGGCCTGGTGCCAGCAGCGCCTTCGACGTGCGCAGCGGCAGCCTGTTCGCCGGCGGCCTGCTCGACAACCAGCACATCCCCGACATCCAGGACGGCGACATCGAAACCTGGCGCGCGGCACTGCGTGGCCTGCGCACACTGCGCCTGAACACCATCGTGCCCGGCCACGGGCCGGCGACGGGGCCGGAGCTGATCGCAGTCAACGACCGTTATCTGGCGCTGCTGGAACAGCGCTGTGCCGCATTGCTGAAACAAGGTGCCGCGTTGAGCGAGGTGCCCGACGCCGCTGGATTGCCCGAATTCAGCCGCTGGGACCAATACGACACCATCCACAGACGGAATGCGTCCATCATGTTCCTGCGGCTCGAACGCCGCCTGCTGCTGGATGAAACCGGCCAAGGAGCCCCGCGATGAAGTCGTTGATCTGCTGCCTGCTGCTGTCGTTCGCCGCAGGCCCGCTGCTGGCGGCGCCTGGCGGCCTGCCCTCGGCTGCGCACACCGACAGTTCGCCCGAGTGGGAGCGAGTGCGCGACAAGCTCTTCGCCGGCCGCCGCATCGAGACCGCGCCCGAGACCAGCCGGGTGCAGATCATCGTGCCGCTGCGTGCGGCCTACGGCGCTTCGGTGCCGGTGAAGATCGTCTCGAAGCTGCCGCAAACACCGGGGCTGTACGTCAAACGGGTCTACCTGCTCGTCGACAAGAACCCGTCTCCGCTGGCCGCTGTGCTCGACCTGACGCCCGAGATCGGCCAGGCCGATTTCGAGACCCGGCTGCGCGTCGACGAATACAGCCATGTGCGCGTGGTCAGCGAGCTGTCGAACGGCGAACTGTCGATGGACTCGCGCTACGTCAAGACCTCGGGCGGCTGCTCGGCGCCGCCGAACCGCGACGCGCTGCACCTGATCGGCAAGACCGTCTTCAAGCTGCCCGACGGCATCAAGCCCAACGCACCGACGCCTGCCCAGGTGACCGTCGTGCACCCCAACGACACCGGATTCGAGCTGAACCAGGTGACGGTGATGTACATCCCGGCGTACTTCGTTCGCAGCATCAAAGTGCGTTATGGCGAACGCCGGCTGTTCGATGCCGAACTCGATTTCTCGGTCAGCGAGAACCCGACGCTGCGCTTCAACTTCGTGCCCAAAGGCCCAGGCGAGCTGAAGGCCGAGGTCGAGGATTCGAAGGACCGGCGCTTCGTCGGCTCGCTGGCCGTGGCGGTGGAGTGAGAACCCTTCTCGGCGCTGCCTTGCTGGCCTGTGCAGCCAGCGCATGGGCGGCGCTGCCGGCGGCTTATGCGCCGGTGATCGTCGAAGCGAAAGGCCTGCCCGAGCGTGCCGAATTCGACATCGGCGCAGCACTGCAGCGGGCGCGGCGCGAGCAGAAGTCGCTGTACCTCTACCTCGGCGCCCGCGACTGCCCGTTCTGCCGCATATACGAAGCTTTCCTCGACAAAAACGCAGCCGAACTGGTGCCGCACTTCGCCGCTAAGTACATCGTTGTCGACCTGCGCAGCGCCTTGGCCATCCAGGCACCGCGGCTTTTCTTCCGCAACGGCAACCGCAGCCTGGCCTATGCCGACTTCCTGCGCGAGATGGGCGACGAACGTGCGCGCCAGCTTGTCTACCCGAGTGTCTGGCTGCTCGACGGCCAGGCGAAACCGCTGATGCAGATGCCGGCAGGCACCGGCACCTTCGAGACGGTGGAAGAGCAGCTGGAAATCCTGCGTCTGCAGCAGTAGGGTGCGGCGATCTAACCCGGTGCGAGCCGGCGCGAGTTGACCGGGTCGCGGAACACCAGCGGGTGTTCGCTGCGCAGCGGGCCGCCAGCGTCGGCACGGGCCACCGCTTCGGTCACCAGATGGTGTTGCGGGCTCTTGCTGCACACCGGGTCGGCGGCAGCCGGGTCGTGCGCCAGCATGTAGGCTTGGCAACGGCAGCCGCCGAGGTCTTCTTCGCGGTGTTCGCAGCTGCTGCAGGGTTCCTTCATCCAGCCGGTGCCGCGGTAGCGGTTGAAACCTTCGGAGTCGAACCAGATCTCGCGCAGGCTGTGCTCGCGCACGTTGGGGAACGCCAGCCCCGGCAGCATCTTCGCGGTGTGGCAAGGCAGCGCCGTGCCGTCGGGCGTGACGTTGAGGAACATGCTGCCCCAGCCGTTGACACACTTCTTCGGCCGGCCGTCGTGGTAGTCGGGTGCGACGAAGAAGATGCGCATCTTCTCGCCGAGCTTTTCGCGCCACTTCGCGGTGCTGGCCTCGGCGCGGCGCAGTTGTTCACGGGTGGGCAGCAGCTGGTCGCGGTTCACCAGCGCCCACGAGTAGTACTGCGTGTTGGCCAGTTCCAGGTATTCGGCGCCCATCTCGACCGCCATCTCGATGATGCGGTCGACATGGTCGATGTTCATGCGGTGGATCACCACGTTCATCACCATCGGCCAGCCCTGGGCCTTGATGGTGGCGGCAACGCGGTTCTTCAGCGTGAAGGTCTTGGTGTGCGAGAGAAAGTCGTTCATCTCGCGCGTCGAGTCCTGGAACGACAGCTGCACGTGGTCGAGCCCTGCCGCCTTCAGCGCCTCGGCGCGTTCTTCGGTGAGGCCGACACCCGAGGTCAGCAGGTTGGTGTAGTAACCCAGCCGCCGCGCTTCGGCGACGATGATCTCGAGGTCGTCGCGCAGCAGCGGCTCGCCGCCCGACAGCCCGCACTGCACGGCACCGAGTTCGCGGCCTTCACGCAGCACACGCAGCCAGCCCTCGGTGTCGAGCTCACGTTCGGTCTGCGCGAAGTCGACCGGGTTGTAGCAGAACACGCAGTGCAGCGGGCAGCGGTAGGTCAGTTCGGCCAGCAGCCACAGCGGCGGGCCGATCGCGGGTTTGTTCATGCCCAGACCAGCCAGCGTTTGTCTGCCGCCATCTGCACGAAGGCCAGCACGTCGGCCTCCAGGCCCTGCGCAGAAAACGCAGCTTCAAGCTCGGCGACGATTGCGGCCACCGAACGCTGGCCATCGCAGCGCTGCATGATCTGGCCGGCGCTGCCGTTGAGCTTCACCATGCCTTCGGGGTAGAGCAGCACATGGCAGTCTTGCGCAGCTTCCCATTGCAGCCGGAAGCCGGGGCCGACACGCGGCTGTGAGGTCGGCGTCAGCGTTGCCAAAGGCGTCATGCTGTCGTGACCCCGTAGCGTGTTGCCATCGCGTCGTTCATCGCCCACAGCACGTCGAGCTTGAACTGCAGCACATCGAGCGCACGCTGCTGCAGCGCCCGCGTGTCGAAGTGCGCCAGCGTGATTGCCAGGCCTTGTTCGACATCACGCCGTGCCTGGCTGACGCGGTTGCGGAAATAGGCCAGACCTTCGGCATCGATCCACGGGTAGTGTTCGGGCCACGTCGCCAAGCGCTGCTTGTGGATCTCGGGCGCAAACAGTTCGGTCAGCGACGAACACACCGCCTCTTGCCAGGGCACGCGGCGCGCGAAGTTGACGTAGGCATCCACCGCGAAGCGCATTGCCGGCACGACATGGCGCAGGTCTTCGACCTCGTCGCGCTGCAGCCCGGCGGCTTGCGCCAGCCGCAGCCAGGCTTCGATGCCGCCGGGGTCCTTCACGCCGTTGAGTTCGAAGCCGTCGTGGTCCAGGATGCGCTGCACCCAGCCGCGGCGCACTTCGCGGTCGGGGCAGTTCGACAGCACGGCGCCGTCTTTCACCGGAATCGCGATCTGGTAGTAGAAGCGGTTCGCGACCCAGCCACGCACCTGTTCGGGCGTGGCCTTGCCGGTGTTCAGCATCACGTTGAACGGATGGTGGATGTGGTACGACTTGCCGCGCTCGCGCAGGCGGGCTTCGAACTCTTCGTGCGACCAGGCGGAAACGAGTGCCATCGTCAAAGCTGCAGTTGTTGCCCGTCTTCGCAGACCTCGATGCCGGCATGCGCAAGCGCTGCACGTTCGGCCGAATCTTCGTCGAGGATCGGGTTGGTGTTGTTGATGTGGATCAGCAGCCGGCGTGTGCGCTGCGGCAGCCGCGACAGCCACTCGACCATGCCGCCCGGGCCGCTTTGCGCCAGGTGGCCGATCTCGTGCGCGCGCTTCTTGCCGACGCCTTGGGTCAGCATCTCGTCGTCGGTCCAGAAGGTGCCGTCGACCATCACCGCATCAGCATTCACCATCGCGTCGAACACCGGCGGCGTGATCTCGCCCAGCCCCGGCGCGTAGAACAAGCTGCGGCCACTGTGCTGGTCGCTGATGGTGATGCCGATGTTGTCGCCGGGCACGGGGTTGTCGCGGTGTGGCGAATACGGCGCCGCCTTGCTTTGCAGCGGCAGCGCACGCAGCGTCAGCCCCGGCACGCCGGGCACGCTGAACGGCGTGCCGTCGAGTGCGATGCGGTGGCGGTCGACGCCGCAGTAGTGGCCCAGCACGCGCAGCACCGGGTTGCCTTGAGTCAGGTCTTCGGCCACCGGGTCGGTGCACCACAGCGGCAGCGGTGTGCTGCGTTCGCGCAGCATGAACAGGCCGGTGGCATGGTCGACCTGGCCGTCGATCAGCACGACGCCGGTGATCGCCGTGTCGCGCAATGCACGGCCCGGCTGCAACGCAGGGTTGGCGCGGATCTGCTGCAGGATGTCGGGCGAGGCGTTGAACAGGATGCCGTCGTCGCTGTTGTCGGGGCGGATGAAGATCGACGACTGCGTGCGTGCGTGCGTGCGCAGCGTGCCTGCACGCTGGCCGGCACAGTTGCGGCAGTTGCAGTTCCACTGCGGAAAGCCGCCGCCGGCGGCCGAACCCAGAACGGTGATGCGCATGGTGTTGAAACAAGACGGCCGGCAGCGGCGCGTTGGCACCGGTGCCGGCCGAGCAACCGATCAGCGGTTGGCGACGTACAGCGAAATCTCGAAGCCGAAGCGCCAGTCGATCGCGGTCGGGGTTTGCCAGGTCATGCGAAGTCTCCTTGGTTGCAATCCACAGCGCCGGACGGCAACTGCGAGGGCGCTACCGCCCCGTGACGCATCCTCAGGCACACAGGCCTTGCCGAACAGCGTGGACTTCATGAATGGGACTTCATGATTTTCATGAATCGCCCTGCGGGCTGCAGCCGATAGCATCGGGCGGTGACCCTGTACGCCGACCGGCCGCCTTTTCGCACCTGGACCCTGGATGTCGGCCAGGGCCACCGTCTGCATGTTGACGAATGGGGCTCGGCGCAAGGCCAGCCTGCGTTGCTGCTGCATGGCGGGCCAGGCTCGGGCTGTTCGCCGCTGTTGCGGCGATTCTTCGACCCCGAACGCTACCGCGTGTTTTGTGTCGACCAGCGCGGCGCCGGTCGCAGCACACCACGCGGCGCCACAGCCGACAACACGACCGCGTTGCTGCTCGCCGACCTGCAGCTGCTGCGTCAACGGCTCGGGCTGGAGCGCTGGCTGGTCGTCGGCGGCTCCTGGGGCTCGACGCTGGCGCTGGCCCATGCCCTGGCCGAACCGCAGGCGGTGGCCGGCCTGCTGCTGCGGGCTTTGTTCCTGCCGCGCCAGAGCGACATCGACGCCTTCTTCGGTGGCGGCCCATCGTTGGTGGCGTTGGCCGCGGGGCTGGCTGGGGAACAGCCGCAGCGCAGCGCGCTCGCCTGGTGGCGGCACGAACTCGAACGCAGCGGTGGCACCGGCACCGAGCCCGAAGGCGAGGCGCTCGATGCGCTGGTCGACCGCTACCGCGTGCAGGCGCACTACCTGCTGCAGCGCTGCTGGCTCGACGAGCCGCCGCTGTTGTCACGCTGCGTCGATCTGCCGCGTGTGCCGACGCTGCTGCTGCACGCACGCGACGACCGTGTCTGCCCGATCGATGGTGCGTTGGCCTTGCAGACGCTCTGTCCGCATGCGCAGCTGCAGTGCCTGCCGCAGGGCGGGCACGACCCGGCACATCCGATGATGGCCGAGGCGATGGTGCAGGCGCTCGACCGCTTCGCCGCCAACGGCCAATTCGGCACGCCGCGATGACGCTGCGGCTGCAGATCAACCTCATCGTCGGCGTCTTGACGCTGCTGTTCGTGACCGCCGTTCTGGGACTGCAGCTGCGCAACATGCGCGACTCGGTGCGCGAGGAAGTGGTGGCTGCCAACCGTGTGGCTGCGCAACTGCTCGACCGCACGGCCTGGCGCTACGCGGCGCAGGGCACGCCGGCGATGCTGGGGTTTCTTCAGGGCGTCGGCCGCGTGCGCTCCACCGACATCAGCCTGTTCGACACCAACGGCCAGGTCATCTACCAGTCACCGCCGTCGCCATACAAAGCCGGACGCGACGCGCCGCCCTGGTTCACAGCGCTGGTGCAGCCGCCGCTGGCCGAGAAGTCGATCGCCTTCCCCGACGGCAAGCTGGTGGTGCGTGCCAATGCCTCACGCGCCGTGCTCGACGCCTGGGACGAAGCGCTGGCGCTGCTGCTCTATGCCGCCGGGCTGCTGCTGGTGGTGAACGCCGGCGTCTACTGGCTGGTGGGCCGCACGGTGCGGCCGTTCGCCAAGATCGTCGGCGCGCTGGGCGAGGTCGAAGGCGGGCGCTTCGGCACCGCGCTGCCGCCGCTGCCGGGCCGCGAAGCCGGCGCCATCGGCGCCGCGTTCAATCGCATGGTCGGCGAGCTGCAGCGCCACATCGACACCGAACGCCGCGCCGTGCGCGCCGAGATGCAACTCTCGGACAGCCGCGAACTCACACGCTGGATCGAACAGCACATCGAACAGGAGCGCAGATTGATCGCCCGTGAACTGCATGACGAACTCGGCCAATCGGTGACGGCGATGCGCAGCATGGCGCTGTCGATCGCGCAGCGCGTGCAGCACCTGGACGCCGAATCGGAAAGCGCGGCGCGGCTGATCGCAGACGAATCGTCGCGGCTGTACGACGCGATGCACGGCATGATCCCGCGGCTGTCGCCGCTGGTGCTGGACCACTTCGGCCTGCCCGACGCCTTGAACGACCTCGTCGAACGCACGCGGCGCACGCAGCCGGGTGTGGTGGTCGACCTGCAGCTGGCGCTGGGGCCCGTGCAGCTAGAGCCCGATGCCGCGCTGGCGCTGTACCGCGCAACCCAGGAAGGGCTGACGAACGCGCTGCGCCATGGCGAGGCGACGCAGCTCGACATCCGCGTCGCACACGGTAGCGACGGCGTCGACCTGACACTCACCGACAACGGCCGTGGCCTGGCTGCCAATGAGGCTGCCGATGCGGCTGCCAGCAGCGGCGGCGGCCACCATGGCCTGCGCTGGTTGACCGAACGTGTGCAGGCGCTGGGCGGCAGCATGGCGCTGGTGCCGGCGGCGGCGGGTGGCGCGCAACTGCGGGTGCATCTGCCGCTGTCGGTGCCGCTCCCGGCGGCCGCGGGAGCGACAGGATGATCCGCGTCATGCTCGTCGACGACCACGCGCTCGTGCGCATGGGTTTTCGCATGCTGCTGGCCGACGCGCGCTTCGAGGTCGTCGCCGAAGCCGACAGCGGCGAACAGGCCTGCGCCGACTACACACGCGCCGCGCCCGATGTCGTCGTGATGGACCTGTCGATGCCCGGCATGGGTGGCCTGGAGGCCGTGCGCCGGCTGCTGGCGCAAGACCCGAAGGCGCGCATCCTGGCGCTGTCGGCGCATGAAGACACAGCGCACCCACGCCGGGTGCTGCGCGCTGGCGCCTTGGGTTATCTGGCCAAACGCAGCGCCCCCGAAGCCTTGATCGCCGCCGTCACCTCAGTCGCCGCCAACCGGCCGTATGTCGACGCGCAGACGGCGCAGACGCTGGCATTGGCCCAGGTGCGCGGCGAGGCCAGCCCGGCCGAGGCCTTGAGCGAACGCGAGTTCGCCGTCTTCGTGCAGCTGGCGCGTGGCCTCAGCGTCGCCCAGATCGCCGAGAACCTGAACCTGGCGCCCAGCACGGTGGGCACGCACCTGTACCACGTGAAACAGAAGCTGGGCGCGAACAACCAGTCCGAGCTGACGCTGGTGGCGCTGAACTGGGGCTTGCTGCCGACCTGAACCCCTCGATTCGAGGGTTAACCCTGAAGCCGGCACACTTGTTGCAATGCCGTGGCATCGCGCCTGCCAGGCGCACAACGCAGGGGTGCTCAGAATGGGGCGGTGGAGACGGTCGCTGCTGGCCTGCGGGGCGGTTTTTGCAGGTCTTGCCAGCGCCCCAGCCTGGTGCCACGAAGACATCGTCGACGTGCTGCGCCGCTCGCAGGACCAGCGTCTGCAGGCGCAGCCGCTGGCCGATGCCGACAGCGGACGCGCCGCCACGGTGCAGCGCAGTTTTCAGGCCCTGCTGCAGGCGCTGCCGTCGGCCCCCAGCGTCGAGCTGCGTGTGACACGCGGCGCGGTGCTGGCCGAGACGCTGCACGGCCACATCATCGTCGCCCACGAAACCCTGGCCGAGATGCCTGAGACCGCGCGGCTGTTCATCCTGGCGCACGAACTCGGCCATGTCGCGATGCAGCACTGGCTGCGCACCGCCCTGCTCTACCAGAAGTGGGTGCCTGGCGCGGTGACCCCGGTGCTGACCGAGCCGGTGGCCGCGCCGCTGGGGCGCGAAGCCTCGGCGCTGGCGCATGAGCAGGAATTCACGGCAGATGCCTTTGCCGCGAAGTTGCTGCAGGCGCTGGGGCGAAGCGACGACGACTTGTTCGCCGTGTTCCGCCATCTCGGCGCGGTGCACGACACCGCCACCCACCCGGGCACGCGCAAGCGCATCGCGTCGCTGCGCGCGCAGGCGCTCAGCTCGCCGACACCCGGAACGAACTCATCGACGCACTGAGCCGGTCGGACTGACCCTTCAGCGACTGCGCCGACGCCGCCAACTGTTCGACGAGCGCGGCGTTTTGCTGCGTCATGCCGTCGATCTGCGCCACCGCCTGGCTGACCTGGCCGATGTCGGTGCTTTGCGAATGGCCGGCCTCGGCGATGCGGTTGATCAGCCCGGAGACCTGGTTCACGCTGTCCAGAATCTCTTTCATCGTGCGCCCGGCATCGCCGACCAGCACCGAGCCGGCCTCGACCTTGTTGCTGGAATCGCCGATCAAGTCCTTGATCTCGCGCGCCGCCAGCGAACTGCGCTGCGCCAGGCTGCGCACTTCCGACGCCACCACCGCAAAACCGCGGCCGTGTTCGCCGGCGCGTGCAGCCTCGACGGCGGCGTTCAGCGCCAGGATGTTGGTCTGGAAGGCGATGCCGTCGATGACGCCGATGATCTCGGTGATGCGCGCCGAACTGGTGTTGATCTCGGCCATGCGCGTCACCACGTCCTGCATGGTCTTGGCGCCGCGGCTGGCCACGGCGCTGGACTGCGCGACGACGCTGCGCGCTTCCTGGGTGCTCTGTGCGTTGCTGCGCACGGTGTCGGCCAGCTGCTGGATCGACGCCGCCGTCTGCTGCAAGGCGCTGGCCTGGTTTTCGGTGCGGTTGGACAGGTCGAGGTTGCCGCTGGCGATCTCGGCGGTGGCGCTGTTCACGCCCTGGACCGTGTTGTGCACTTCGAGCACCGCGGTGCGCAGCTTCTTGCGCATGCCGTTGAGTTCGGCGCGCAGCCAGGAGATCTCGTCCTTGCCGGGGGACTCGATCTTGGTCTCGAGGTCGCCACCGGCGATGCGCACGACACAGTGCACCGTGCCCTCCACCGACTCCTTGATGCTGCCGCGGATCAGCCAGCCCGCTAGCAAGGACAGCACCACGCCGGCTGTGGCCACCAGCGCCACGGTCCAGGCCGCCTGCTGGGCGCTGCCCTGCAGCGCCAGCAGCGCCGCTGGCTCGGCCTTGGCCGCCGCCTGCGCCAGCGCCTGCAGTGCATCGGCCTGCGCCGCCAGCTGCCAGGCCATGCCTGCACCGAGTGCGCCGAACAACAAGGCGACGGCGGTAAAGCCGTACACCACCCGTTTGACCAGACTGATCTTGCGTATCCACTGCATGAGATGTCTCCTTCACTGAACGCTGGCGCCGAACCGGGCTGCGTCCTCTGCATGTTCTATCGGCAGTGGCGGCGGCGTTCTGGTGGGCGAAAAACGCCAACTGCTTCGCACTGCACCGGCGCCTTACACCTTCAACCCGGCCGCAGCACCGGCCACCCCGCCGCCTGCGCGTGCGCCAGCAGGCGGGCGTCGGGGTCGACGGCCACCGGATGTGTCACGCTGGTCAGCAGCGGCATGTCGTTGGCCGAATCGCTGTAGAAATGGCTTTCCTCGAAAGCTTCCAGACGCAGGCCCTGCTGCGCCAGCCAGGCGCGCACGCGGGCCGGTTTGTGCTCGCGGAAACAGGGTTCGCCGGCAATCTCGCCGGTGAAACCGCCGTCGTGCAGCACGGCCTCGGTGGCCACCAGGTGCTGCAGTCCGAACAGGCGCGCCAGCGGCTCGGCAATCAGCCGCGTGGTGGCGGTGACGATGGCGCAGAGGTCGCCGTCGTCGAGGTGGCGCTGCACCAGCGCGCGCCGCGACGCCGGCAGCTGCGGCGCGATGTGCTGCTCGAACTCTGCAGCCCACTGCAGCAGTTCGGCCGGCGCATGGTGGGCCAGCGGCAGCACGCTGGCGCGGTGCATCGCGTGCATGTCCAGCGTGCCCGCCACGTATTGGTGGCAGTAGGCGAGGTAGCGCTCTTCGGCATCGGCCGCCAGCCGCCCGCGGCCGACGAGGAAACGTGTCCAGGCCATGCCGCTGTCGAACGGGATCAGCGTGTGGTCCAGGTCGAACAGCGCCAGCTTCATCACGCCAGCACGTTGTGCCGCAGCCGCGCCGGCAGCACACCGCGCAGCGCATTGCAGACCACCAGGGCCTTTGCACGCTGCAGGTCGGCGCGTGTCAGGCAACGTTCGCTGGCGGCCCACACCGGTGACGCGAGAAGCAGGCCGCGCATCACGCCGGGCAAGGCGCCGTCGCTCAACGGCGGTGTGTACCAGCGGCCGCCAAGGCGGACGAAGACCGAGCTGCGCCCGCCTTCGGCGAGGTGGCCGTCGGCCGTGAAGAACAGGCTGTCGAAGGCGCCGGCGCGTTCGGCCGCCGACACGCCGGCGTCGTAGTGCGCGCGCAGCGTCGTCTTGTGCGCTGCCAGCGGGTTGGCCGCGGGCAGCGCCTCTTCGGCCAGCAGCAGGCTCACAGTGGCGCTAGCCAGCGGCGGCAGCGGCGCGTGGCTCAGCGTCAGGCGGCCACCATGGGCCAATGCCAGCCGCACGCGCACACGCACCCCCGACGGCACGGTCGCGGCGACGACGGCGCAGGCTTCTTCCAGCGCCTGCAGCGCGGCGCCGCGGTCGAAGACAAAACCCAGTGCCGCGGCGCTGTGCGCCAGCCGCGCCAGGTGCAGCCCCTGGTGCTGCAGGCCGCGCCCGGGCAGGTGCAGCAGGGTTTCGAAGAGTTCGAAACCCGGGTCCAGGCCGGTGAGGAAGCGCGCTTTGAGCTGGCACTCCCGGTGTTCGTCGGCCGCCACGCTGTCCTGCACGATGCCGGCGCCAATGCCCAGTGTCAGCGGCCGCAGCCCGTGCTGTTCGGGGCCGAGCACGGCGGTGCGGATCGCCACCGAGAGGCAGAAGTCGCCGATGCTGCGGCCAGCGGGCGCCGCATCGAGCCAGCCGATGGCGCCGCAGTAGAGGCCTCGCGGCGTGCTTTCCAGGCCGGCGATGAGTTCCATCGTGTGGTGTTTGGGCGCGCCGGTGATCGAACCGCAGGGGAAGGTCGCGCGCAGCAGTTCGGGCCAGCCGACGCCGGGCCGCAAGGTGGCCTGCACCGTCGATGTCATCTGGAACAGCGTCGCATAAGGCTCGATCGCAAACAGCGCCGGCACTTTCACCGAACCCGTGCACGCAACCCGTCCGAGGTCGTTGCGCAGCAGGTCGACGATCATCAGGTTCTCGGCGCGGTTCTTGGTGTCCAGCGACAGCAGGCGGGCAGTTTCGCTGTCGCTTTCGGGTTCGCTGATGCGCGGCGCCGTGCCCTTCATCGGCCTGGCCGTCAGCACACCACCCTCCTGGCGCAGGAACAGTTCGGGTGAACACGAGACCACCCAACTGCCGTCGGCGGAGTTCGGCAACGGAATCAGCGCGCCATAGGCCACCGGCTGGCGCCGCCGCAGCGCGCGGTACAGGCCGGCGGGCGAGCCGTAGGCCTGGCCGTGCAGCCGGTAGGTGTAGTTGACCTGGTAGGTCTCGCCGGCAGCGATGGCTTCGTGGATGCGGCCGATGGCGTCGACGAACGCCGCAGCGTCGACGCTGGGTTGCAGCTGCATCACGCCGCTGGCGGGCGTGCCGTCCTGCGCCGCGAGCCAGTTGTCGACCTGCTCGCTGGTCAGGTGGTCCAGGCGCTGGAACATCAGCACACGCAATGCGGCGGCGGCGCTGCGTGTGCGCGCCAGCACCAGTTTTTCGCCCCACTCGTAGTCGGCCAGCAGCACGGCATGCAGGCCACGCTGCAGGTCGGCGTCGACGCCGGCCCAGGTGTCGGCCAGCGTGGCCGGGTCTTCGCAGCGGTGTTCGCAGACGAAACCCGTGTACAGGCGGCTCTTGCGCTGCGCGGTGGCGTCGTCGAGCAGCGCAAACAGCATCATCAGCTCCAGTCGTCCATGTCGTGTTTGACCTTGTGCCGGTTGGCGATCAGCTCGTCGACGCTGGGTTCGTTGTTCAGCGCCCGCTGGATCGCCAGCTTGGTGGCTTCGTAGTTCGTGCGGTACATGTCCTTCTTGTCGAGGTTGGGGTCGGTGGCGCAGCGGGGGTCGATCCAGACCAGGCTGATGATGCAGAGCTCGTTGGCCATCTCCTTGGGGATCACGCCTTCGATCAGGCAGTCGACCACCGCGTCGGCGGTGGCGCCTTGCACGACGCCGCCGAAGAGTTCGATGTTCGCCATGTCCTTCAGCGTCACCTTGGGCGCCATCATCGTGGCCGGGCGCACGAGCTGGTTGCAGGCGCGGATGGCGAACATCGTCGTGTGGCCCTTGCTCTGCGCCATCATGTTGGCGAAGGCTTGGCCGACCGGGCCATCGGTGCGGCCGATCAGGATCTCGGGCATCGCGTCGGTGAACTGGCCTTCTTTCGCGAACACGGTGGCTTCGCCGGCGTGGAACAGGTACTTGGTGCTCATGGCGTCTGTGGCAGGTGGATAGAGAGAAAACGATTGTCAGTGGACGATGAGCAGCTCGCCCTTGCCGCCGGCAGCGAGATCGCCGAGATGGCGCTGCACGCGCCGCGACGGCAGCGCAGCGAAGGGCCCGCCATGGCGCGCCAGGTCGCGCGCCAGCAGCTGCCAGATGACGGGGGCTTCGCTGATGGCGGGCACGAAGGTGGCGGCCACAGTGGGCGCGGCGCCGGCAAAGACGAGGCTGCCGCGGCGCATGCCGTAGCCGACATGGGCGCCGGCGCTGCCGCCCAGCGCGATGCTGCCGGCGACCATGCGCGACGCCAGAAAATCGCCGGCGTCGCCGAACACCAGCACCGTGCCGCGGCGCATGCGGTCGCCGCAACGTGCACCGGCGTTGCCGCGCACAACGAGGCTGCCGCCCCGCATGCCGTCGAGGCTGCCGGGCTGGGCGCTGGCGGCGAAGTCGCCGACGTTACCGTCGATGCGCAGTTCGCCGCCGGCCATTTCACAGGCGGCCAGCAGGCCGGCGTCGCCCTGCACCTGCAGCACACCGGCCGTCATGCCGGCACCGGCGTGGTCGCCGACCGGGCCTTCGACGACGATGCGGCCGGCCGCCATCTGCCAGCCGATGCGGTCGCAGCGCGACAGGTCGCCTTCGAAGACCAGCGTGTCGCCGTCGCCTTCGGCTGTCACGTCGAAGAACTCGGCCAGCGGCAGCGCATGCCGGCCCTGGGCCAGCGGCAGCCGCTCGATCGCCGCTGCGTCCAGGCCCGCCAGCGCGGCAGGCGTCAGGCCACGCAGGTCCAGCCGCAGCCCGGGCGCTTGGCGCAGACGCAGCCGGATCACGCCGCCTCCATCAGCTTGTGCAGGTGGAACAGATAAGGCCCGAGCTTGCCGCCGTAGTTGCCGGCCGAGATGCGCAGCAGTCCACGCGCGGCACCGAACGCGATGCCGGCGGCCAGCCCGGCACGCATGGCCGCGGCGACATCGGCTTCGGTCAAGCCGTCGATCACGATCTCCATCACGCAACGGGTTTCAGGCGTCAGTTCGCTCTTCGCCACCAGGCCGTAGAGCCCGGGACAGAAAGCATCGTTGGTCGACGCCATCAATGCCGGGTACTTGCTGCCGACCTTGGAACCCGAGCGCACCACCCCGCCGGGGAACGGCATGATGACGTTGCGCAGCCGCTGCATCGCCGCCACCGCGGCTTCGGCCACGGCCAGCGCGGCGTCGGTGTCGCGCGCCAGCAGCAGCAGGTTGCCACCGCCGACCGCCTTGGTCACCGCCGTGGTTTCCTGCGCGACGAACTCGCCGTCCATCACCGGCACACGCCAGTAGCGCACGCCGGCGATGACTTTCGAGGTCTGCCAGCCGTCGCCAAAAAACCGCAGGTTCTTGCCCAGCGGCACGGCCTCGCCATCGCTGATGCCGGCGAAGACCGCCGTCGTCGGGCAGGTCAGCACACACTGGCCGACCCGGCGCTCGATCTGCTTGATGAGTTCCTTGCCCGACATCGAAAACAGCAGCACCGAAACACCCGGCCGGCCATCGGGCGTTTCGTCGGGCGACAGTTCACGTTCGATGCCGGCTTCGCAGCCGCAGGCGATGACCGATGTGGCAAAGCCCGTCGCGCTGACGGCCGCATGGCGTGCCCATGTGATGTTGTGCGCGGTGATGAGCAGTCGCGTCGCCTTCATCGGGAAGGCTTCGGCGAAGGTGTCGTCGATCACGACGCTGTTGTGGGCATCGTTCACGTCGCCTGCCCTTCGAAACACGCGGCCGGCAGCAGGCGGCCGCCGTTGCAGCAGCGGCAGAGTTCGTCGTGGCCGATCGCGACATGGTCGAAGTTCACCTGGCCATGCTCGGCGAAGTGTTTGCGCAGGCGCTTTTCGATACCGCGGTCGTAGTCGGGTTCGACGAAGTGGGTGCCGCCCACCGGCGTGGCGGTGATGCGGCCGTGGCGCGCCACCAGCGTGCCGTCCTTGAACACATGCTCGGGTGTCGTGAACATGGCTTCGCGGTCGGTGGCGTTGCGGTAGATCACCACGTCGGCAGCGCCGCCGATGCCGAGGTGGCCGCGGTCGCGCAGGCCGAGCAGCCGGGCCGGCGCAGCGCGCGTCATGATCGCGATCTCGTTCAGGCTCAGCTCGCGTGTGATCGAGCGCAGGGCTGCGTTCGCCGCCACGTCGGGGTGCAGCTTGGCCAGCTGCTCGTTGCGGAACGTGCGGTCCATCAGCAGCCGGATCAGATGCGGATAACTCGTGAACGGCCCGCCGTTCGGATGGTCGGTGGTCAGCACCACGCGCCACGGATCCTTGACGAGCAGGAAGATCTCCAGCCCGATGGCCCATTGCAAGGCATTGACGTAACTCTGCTCGCGGTAGCGGAAAGGCACGATGCCGCAGCCGGCTTCGGCTTCGTAGTCGGCGCCGATCCATTTGCGCGGACTCGCAAACCCCGACTGCGCATGCTGGCGCATCGTGTCGCCCGACGCGGTGACGGTCTGGCCGAACATGATCTGGCCGACATCGATGCTGATGTTCGGGTGGGCATTGACGGCCTCGGCCAGCTGCAGCGCGGCCGACGAAAACTTCTTCGGCCCGTCGTTGCCGTAGGCATGGAACTGGATGTGCGTCAGGTGCGCCGGCAAGCCTTCGAGCGCCTGGATGGTTTGCAGTGTCGACTCGATGTTGCCGGCCACACCCAGGTTGCTGCCATGCACATGCAGCGGGTGCGGCACACCCAGCTCGCGCAGCGCGCGCGCCAGCGTCTGCAGCACCTGGCGCGGCGTCACCTGCCAGTGCACATGGGCTTCGTCGACATCGAGCTTGCGCTGGTTGAACTTGAAGGCCGAGATGCCCGCCGGGTTGACGACCTTCACGCCCATGGCCTTGGCGGCGTTGATGGTCCAGCCGGTGTAGTCGCGGATGCGTTCGAAGTCTTCGCCGCGCGCCAGCATCTCGAGCAGCAGCTCGTCGTTGCCCAGCATCACGTAGGCGCCATGGTCGAGGATGGGGGTGTCGCCCATCTCCATGTGCGCATGGCGCGCGTTGGCCGCCATCATCGCCGGCTCGAATGCTGCCGTGTAGCCCATCTCGACGTAGCGGTAGCCGGTGAGCAGCGTGCCCGGTGTGCAGCTGCCGCACGAGGCCAGCTCCAGCGCGCTGGGCGGGCGCGCTGGCGTGTTGCGGTGGTCTTCGGGCAGCAGCAGCCGCGCCAGGTTGACCTTGCCGCCGCCGATGTGGGTGTGCATGTCTATGCCGCCGGCCATCACGACACAGCCTGTGGCGTCGATCTCTTCGTCGACGGCGGGCAACGGCGCGACGATGCGACCGTCTTGCACGAACAGGTCGCGCACGCTGTCGGCGCCCTGCTGCGGGTCGACGACGAGGCCGCCGCGAATGCACAGTGTGCTCATGCCGACACCACGGCCAGCGCAGCCGACAGGCGGCGCAGTACCTCGGCCACCGTCGGCAGCGTCTCGGGCCGCACGGGGTGCAGCGGCATCAGCACCGCGCCGTCGGTGCGGAACAGGTGGCCGTCGCTGCCGATGCCGGGTGTGGCCACGGGGATGAAGACATCGGCGTCCGTTCCCGCCACGCCCGCCAGCGACGGATGGCCGAGCACGATGCGCGGCAGTGTGTTCGGCGGCGGCGGCGGCGCCTCGGTACCGAAGCTGGCCACCCAGAGCAGCAGGTCGACGGCGCCGTCGGCACAGAGCCTGCCGGCATCGAAAACCAGCGGTTCGTGTTCCAGCCCCTGCGGGCCGAGACGTGAACGCAGCGGCAGCCCGGACAGCCAGGTGAAGACCTGGTTCACGGTGGCAGCGCCGTCGCCACCGCCCAGCGCCAGCGTCGCGGCGCGTGTGCTGCGGTTGAGCGTGGCCACCACACGCTGCAGCATCTCGATGACCAGCGCGCCGTTGCGTCCCAGGCGCGAGGTTTCGTAGACGAGCACGGCGTAGCGCGCAGCCTGCAGCCGTTGCGCAGCGGCCGCCAGCGCTGCCGGTGCGCCTGCCGCGGCGCGCCCTTCGATCAGGGCAGCCAAACGCGCGGCGGCGTCGAACAAGTCGTCGCCTTCACCTTCAGCCAGCACGAGGAGCCTGGGATCGTCGACCGCCAACCCGGCGCGGTTCAGGAACTCCGGGTGGCGGGCCGTTGGCAGGCCGCCGAAACACAGCACGAGGTCGGCGCGTGTGCGCAACTCTGCCAGCGTGGTGCTGAAACCACCGCGGTCTTGCAGCGCGCGCACCCCTTGCATCAGTGGCTGGCCCTGGGCCGCATCGCAGATGGCGCCCGTGGCACAGGCCAGCGCATACAAGGCACGGGCGCCGGCGACGTCGGTGCCCAGGCCACCGAACAGCGGCTGCCGGCTGGCGGCCAGCAAACGCGCGGCGGCGGTGATGGCGGTGTCCAGATCACAGAGCTGGCCTTGCAGCGCTGGCGTGGCCGCCGACGCCGGACTGCTGAAGCGACCAAGTGCCGCGCCGGCGCGCGGGCAGGCGCTGCCCACCAGCGACAAGGCGCCATCGGCCCCGGCTTCGACGCCGAAGTCGTCGCACAGCAGGGGGCAGAACGGGCAGGTCCAGGGCCGGGTGGCCACGCTCAGGTCGCTCATCAACACGGTGGGACGCAAGCCATGTGCCATCGCCGTTGCGCCTGCATGGCCGCCACTGCGGCCCCGGCGGACGCCAGATGTGCGACACAGTGTCGCGCTTTTGACCCCGCGGGGCGGCCCTGCGGCCCGCTGCGGGATGGCACGATTCATGAAGGGTCGAGACGATGGCAACGACCCGAGCCCCCAGGCCCCAGTGCTGCAAGCAGCGCCGCGACCAGCGCTGCGATCAGCGCGGCACGCGGGGAATCTGCAGGTCGTGCAGCGCGCTCGCCACCAGCCAGGCCGCAGCGCCGGCCTCGGCCGCCAGTGCCAGGTCGGCCGGCGAACGCAGGCCGCCGGCGCCCACCAGGGTGGCTGCCGGCGCCTGGGCCTGCACGTCCTGCAGCGTCTGCAGGTCGGGCCCGGCGCCGGAACCGACACGTTCCAGCGTCATCACGATCACCCGCTGCGGCCACAGCGCCGGGGCGTCCCAGCAGCCGGCAGGGTCCAGGCGCTGGCCGTCGCGACGGTCCAGCGACAACACGGCACGTGCGCCGATGGCGCTGCTGCGGTCGAAACAGGCCGCCAGCACCGCACGCGAGCGCAGCGATTCGCTGCCGAACACCGGCACGACACGCCTGCCGTCGGGGCCGAGCGCGTCGATCAACGTGGCCGCAGCGTCGGCGTCGGCAAAACCGCCGTCGACCCAGAGTTCTTCAATCGCCGGCAGGCCTTGCAGCAATTCACGCAACACGGCCACCTGCACCGCGCCGCCCATCAGCGCGTCGAGATCGGCCACGTACAGTTGCCGCGAGGCGCAGTGCTCGCACAGCAAACGCGCCACGACCAGCGGCGCGCTGCTCTGGCACAGCGCCGAAACGATGGGGCGGTATGCCTGCCGGTCGCCACGCACGCCGCGCACCACGTGGCCGCCGAGCAGGTCGATCACCGGGATGAGTTGGGTACGTGCGTGCATGGGCGGAGAGCGGGAGCGAGAACTGGAGCGGGGGGGCGGATGCAACCGGTTTTGAAGCGGGTTTTCGTGTTCGAGTATCTCACCGGGGGGGGCCTGGTCGACAGCGACGAAGGCGCAGCGCCGACCCTGTTGCCGCTGGGTTTGCAGATGCGCGACGCGATGGTGGACGACCTGCTGCAGGCCGGTGGTTTTGCCGTCAGCGCCGCCACCTGCAGCCGCGCGCCGGCGCCGCCTGCAGGCGCCCTGCCCTGCCAGGCGCGGCCGGGGGAGTCGATGTTCGAGCTGGTGGCCCGGCAGGCGGCGCTGCACGACGCCGTCTGGCTGGTGGCGCCTGAAACCGGCGGCCTGCTGCTGCAGTTCGCGCAGCAGGTGCCGGCCGGGCGCTGGCTCGGCTGCGACGCCGCGGCGATCCGGCTGGCGTCGAGCAAACGGGCGACGCTGGTGCGGCTGGCGGCGCTGGGGCTCAGCACGCCGCTGGCCTTCGAGGGTTTGACGCCGCGCTGGGTCGTCAAGCCCGACGACGGCGCCGGCGCCGTGGCCACCACCGTCTACCGCAGCCTGGCCGCTGCGCGCAATGCACAACGCGCCGCCGGCGAAGGCGTGATGACGCTGGAACCCTGGGTCGACGGCCACCCGATGAGCCTGTCCGTGCTGTGCCGCGATGGCAACGCCGAGCTGCTGAGCATCAACCGCCAGCGCATCGAGCTCACCGGCGACGGCCGGCTCAGCTACGCCGGTGTCGACGTCGACCGCGTGCCACGCGACGGCCCCGCCGGCGCGGCGCTGGCCAAGGTGGCGGCGCAGGTGGCACGTGCCATGCCCGGTCTGCGCGGTTTTGTCGGCATCGACCTCGTCTGGCACGCCCGCCAGGGGCCGGTGGTGATCGAAGTCAACCCGCGTGTGACCTGCGCCTACGCCGGCCTCTCGGCACGGCTGGGCCGCAACCTGGCCGCCGAACTGCTGGCCGACGAAGCCCGCCTGGAACGCCTGCATGCCGACGCCTGACGTGTTCGGCTGGGACATTGGCGGCGCCCATGTGAAGGTCTGCCGCATGGCCGCTGGTGAAGTGCACGAGGTGCTGCAATGGGCCTGCCCGCTGTGGCAGGGACTGGAGCATCTGGACCGTGTGCTGCAGGCTGCGTTGCAGCGCTGGCCGCAACTACAGCAGGCCCGGCATGCAGTGACGATGACCGGCGAGATGGTCGACCTCTTCGCGCACCGCGAAGACGGTGTGCAGCGCATCGCAGCCCATCTGGCCCAGGCTCTGGCCCCAGCCCCGCTGCAGTTCTTCGCCGGCGACGCCGGCTGGTGCAATGCGGCGCAGGCGGCACGTCACTGGGAGGCCATCGCCTCGGCCAACTGGCTGGCCACGGCGCGCCATGCGGCGCTGGCCCGGCCCGGTAGCGGCGTGCTCGTCGACATCGGCAGCACCACCACCGACCTCATCGCCTTCCGCAATGGCCGCGTGCTCACCAGCAGCCGCAGCGATGCCGATCGCCTGGCCAGCGGCGAACTCGTCTACCAGGGTGTCGTGCGCACGCCGCTGTGTGCGCTGGCACCGCGCATCCAGTGGCGCGGCCGGGAGCTGAATGTGATGAACGAGTTCTTCGCGACCGTCGCGGATGTTTATCGACTCACCGGCGAACTGAACCCGGCACACGACCTGCACACCACCGCCGACCATGCCGCCAAGGACCTGCCCGCCAGCCGCCAGCGCCTGGCCCGCATGATCGGCCTCGATGCCCGCGACGGCAGCGCGCAGGACTGGCTGGCCTTCGCCCACGCCTGGCGCGCCTGCCAGGTGCAGGAGATCGGCGGCCAGCTGCAGCGGGTGCTGGCGCTGCACGGCCTGGGCAGCGACACCCGCATCGTCAGCGCCGGCTGCGGCGACTTCCTGGTGCCCGACCTGGCCACGTTGGCCGGCCTGGACCATGGCGTGGCCTACGGCAAGCAGGTGGCACTGATCGCACAGGTCGCGCCGCAGACCGCACCCGACCTGGCCGCGTGGGCGCAGGTCTGCGCCCCGTGCATTGCCGTGGCCGCGCTGTTGCAGATGCCGCCGCAGGAGAAGGTCTGATGTGGGTGGTGAAACTCGGCGGCAGCCTGGCCAGCGACGCGCTGCTGCCGCAGTGGCTGGACCTGCTGGAGCAGCTGGGCGGTGGCCGTGTCACCGTGGTCAGCGGTGGCGGTGGCTTTTCCGACGAAGCGCGGCGGCTGCAAGGCCAGTGGCAGTTCAACGACCTGGCGGCGCACAACATGGCGGTGCTGGCGATGGCGCAGACGGCCTACCAGCTGCATGCGCTGAACCCGGGCCTGCAGCTGGCCACGCGCAAGAGCGACATCCGGCGTGTGCTGCACAGCGGCCGCACCGCCTTGTGGCTGCCGTTCGAACTGCAACGCGACGAGCCCGATGCCAACACCAACTGGGGGCACACCGCCGACAGCATTGCGCTCGACCTGGCGCGCAAGCTCAACGCCGAACGCCTGGTGCTCGTCAAGTCGTGCAGCATCGACCCCGGCCTGAGCCTGGCCGAGCTGGGGCGCGCCGGCGTGGTGGACCGGCACTTCGCAGAACTTTCCGAAGGCGCGGCGTTTCCGATCCACCTGCTGCAGAAGAGCGACCTCGCCGGCATGCGCGCGTTGTTGCTGGACGAGGGGCGCTACCTGGGCGCCTGATGCTCAGACCGCCACAGCCGAGCCACGCAAGGCCTCGGCCAGGCTCTGCAGCCGCAGTGGGTCGAGCGCCGCGCTGCGGTCGCCGGCACACACAGCCGAGCGGAAGCCCGCGAAGTCGGGTGCCAGTGCACGCACTGCCGGCAGGTGCTGCAAACGCAGCGCGCCGGCCAGCCCCGCCATCGCACCGTTGGCGCGCACGGCGTGCAGGAAACGCCGCAGCTCGGCGGCCGTCATCACGTCGAACAGGCTGCCCGCCGCCTTGTCGGCGGTGTCGACCATCAGCCCGGGGAAACCCAAGCGGCAGGCCAGCTGCACCGCGGTGTCGTCGAGGCCGTGGTCGGCGATGAACACCGGCACCACGGCATGACCGCAGGCCGCCAGTGCACACAGCAGGCCGGCAGCGTCGGGGCTGCGTTCGACGCCGACCTTGACGTAGTCGACGCCGCAGGCCGCCACTGCGTGCACCTGAGCCAGCACCGGCGCCAGCGGTTGCGTCGGCAGGTCGCCGATGGTGGCGCTGATGGGCAAGCTGCTGCCGCTGCGCCGCAGCGCCGCCACGACGGCGGCGATGGTGGTCGGCGGCAGGCCGCCCAACGCGCCTTCGCGCGGCTCCTTCAGGTCGATGAAATCTGCACCGCCGCCGGCGGCCAGCAAGGCCTCGGCGACATTGCGCACGCTGACCAGCATCTTCGTCATGGCTGTTCTTTCCGGTGGTCTGCCACCGCTGTGGTGAGCCAGCCCCAGGCTTCGTGTTCTTCGGGGCCGGCGGTCTTGTCGATGGCGATCTGCAGGTAGGCCATCTCGCTGGCCACCTTGGCCGGCGCCAGCATGCGCAACCGGCTCACCAGCACCGCGCCTTCCAGCACCGCGGCCTGGGCGCGGTTGAAGCCGACAAACGGCGCGTGCTGGACTTCGTGCACCCGCGCCATACGCAGCCGCGGCCGCTGCACGTCGTCCACCTGCGCGGCCAAGCGCAGTTCGACGTGGCTCAGCGCCGCCTGCAGGCGCACACCGGCGATGTGTTCGGCCGCCACCGTGGGCCAGTTGCGGCGGCCGGTGACGCAGCCGGCGAAGACCCGTGTGTCGACGACGATGTTGAGCACGGCGCAGCCGCTGGCGACGATGTTGTCGAGTGTGGTCGACGGCTTGAACGGCATCAGGAGGACTTCGCCGTCCTGGTAGCGCACGCCCATCGGCGCGACATGTGGCACACCGGCGGGCGAGACGGTGCTGACCACGGTCTCGTAGATCACGTCATTCATCGGCGGCTGCCTTGGCGTTGCGGGCGCGGCCCGTGGTCAGCGTGCTGCCGGGCGCGCACCAGGCGTCGGTGTCGGGCGCTGCGGTCTCGGTGGCGCAGCCCCAGTCGAGCGGCTGGTCCTGCACATACCGTTTGCCCAGGCGCCAGGCGATCTCGGCGTGCGCCAGTTCGACGCCCATGTAGAAGGCGTGCGCGGCGTCGTCCTGCAGCGCCAGCTGCGGCCACAGCTCGAAAGCGCCCTGCCCCAGGCGCATGCCGTCGCGGTTGTAGACATGCAGGCCGGTGGCCGAAACCTGGACGCGGAAGTTGGGGTCGCGCACCGCTGCGGCGGTGTCGGCGATCTCTTGCGGCGTGTCGGGGAACGGGTGTTTGCCATGCACCGTCATCAGCCGGTCGCTCAGGCCCTTGGGCAGCATCTGGTGCTGGCGTGCCGCGTGCATGATGCGGCGCGCCCAGTCGGCCTCGCGCACGGCGCGGCGCGCATGGCCGCTCACTTGTGTCGTCAGCACCGCAGCCACATCGAGCTCGGCACAGATGCCGAAGAGCAAGGCGTTGATGCCGCTGGTGTCGGCTTCGGTCAGCTCGGTCAGGTTGCCGACGCCCATCATGATGGCGACCTGCGGGAAGCGTTCGCGCAGCCGCTGGTAGCGCACGATGCTGGCGGTGAAGCCGAAAGGAATCGGGTCGAGGATGGCGTCGGCCAGGAACGGCCGGCCACGCTGCTGCAGTGTCAGCACGGCCTCGTGCAACGACGCTTCGTCGGCCGGCACCCGCGGGATCAGCACCGGCGTCGCCGCCACTTCGTCGGCGACCCAGAGGGTGTCGAGTGTCAGGCTCAGCAGGTAGTCGGCGCCGGCGCGGCCGCCGCGCAGCAGCTCTTGCGGGTCGACCGAGTCGACGCTGACCACCCGCCCCGCGGCCTTCAACGCCTGCACCGCATCGGCCAGGTGCTCGAAAGGTGTCTCGGGCAGGCAGCCGAGGTCGATGACATCGGCGCCGTCGGCCGCCAGCTGCTGGCCACGTTCGACGATCTGCGCCACCGTCAGCCGCGGTGCGTCGACGATCTCGGCGAAGATGGCGGTGGCGTAGCTGTCCAGCGCCACCGGCTTGGCTTCGCGGTTGAAAAAACGCGGCAGGTCTTTCAGCTCTTCGGGCCCCCGCTGCACCGGCACGCCGAAGTGCTGCGACAAGGCGTCGAGGTCGCCGCGGCAGCGCCCCGGCACGATGATGCGGCTGGCCTGCAGCGGCAGCGGCACACGGCGGCGGATCATCTCGGCCGTCATCAGCGCCGCCACCTGCAGGCCGAGGTCGCGCACCTCCCATGTGAACGGTGCGCCTTGCAGGCCGTGCAGCACACGCTCCAGACCGGACAACGCCAGATGGCCGGTCAGGAAGACGATGTGTTCCATGTCAGAGACAGTTGCTTCAGGCGCGAGTCCAGTGCGGTTTCGAGTTCGGCCGGCGTGCAGACGACCTGGCAGAAGTCGATGGCACGCAGGCGTTCGACGTTGTCCAGCTCGATGCGCCGTGGCCGCAGCGTGACCCAGTCGTGCGGCGACTTCGTCACCACCACCGGTTCGGTGTCACAAGCAAACACGATGCCCGGAATGCCCAGCTTGCCGGCCTGCGCCAACATGTTGGTCGGCAGCGTGTCGCTGATACCGAAAGCACACTTCGCCACCGTGTTGCTGGTGGCCGGTGCGACCACCACCGTGTGGTAGATGTCGTCGTAGAGCATGCCCACCGGCACGCCGCTGGCCGTCTTGTCGCGGAAGACGCGGAAACGCGGCTTCAGGCTCTGGATGTGGAGCTTGTAGATCTCCAGCACTTCTTCGCCTGCGGCCGAGAGCAGCAGGTCGACGTTCGGCAGCCGCGCGGCGAGTGCGATGCACTCGTCCAGGCCATGGCCCGAACCAGTGATGCACCAGGCAAACCGCGAACGCGGTGCGGCGTCGGGCAGCGCGGCGTTGTCGTCGTCGACGACAGCCGCGTCACTCGGGGTGCGAGATCTCGATGTGGAGCTTGTGGAGCTTGCGGTAGAGGGTGTTGCGGCTGACATCAAGCGCCTTGGCGACATTGCTCACGTTCCAGCGGTGCTGTTCCAGCATTTGTACCAGCACCACGCGCTCGTTGGCCTGGATCGGGTTTAGCTTCACCGGCACCGGCTTGTCGTCGCCCACGGCTTCGTCGTCGGCTGTCTCGGCGCGCGGCAGCGGCGTTGCCGCGCGGGCGGCGGCCGTCAGCGACGGCAGATGTTCGCGTGTGATCGGCTTGCCGTCGGCCAGCGCCGCGGCGCTGCGCAGCACATGGCGCAGCTGGCGGATGTTGCCGGGCCAGGCGCAGTCCATCAGCAACCGGTCGGCTTCAGGGCTGAGCACACCGTCGCCACCGGCTTCGCTGGCGAGCAGGGCGCGGATCAGTTCGCGTTTGTCGCTGCGGTCGCGCAACGGCGGCAGCTGCAGTTCGATGCCGGCCAGGCGGTAGTAGAGGTCTTCGCGGAAACGGCCTTCGCGCACCAGCTGCGGCAGCTGCTGGTGGCTGGCGCTGATGAGCTGGAAGTCGACCGCGTGGGTCTCTTCGGTGCCCAGCGGCGTGACCTGGCGTTCGTCCAGCACCCGCAGCAGCCGCGCCTGCAGCTCCAGCGGCATGTCGGCGATTTCGTCGAGGAACAGCGTGCCGCCGTCGGCCTGCAGGATCTTGCCGCGGCGGCCGTTGCGCTGCGCGCCGGTGAAGGCGCCGGCACGGTAGCCGAAGAGTTCGGACTCGATCAGCGTCTCGGGCAGGCTGGCGCAGTTGACGGCGACGAAGGTGCCGCCGGCATGCGGGCTGGCGTCGTGCACGGCACGTGCGAACACTTCCTTGCCCGAGCCGGTTTCGCCGCACAGCAGCACCGGTGTCTGGCGCGCGATGACACGGCGTGCGGTCTCCAGGTGGGCCAGCAGGCGCGCGTCCTTGAAGGTGCTGGCGGCGCTGCCTGTGCCCGAGCTGGTGCCAGCACCCGCCTGCCGCGGCCGCAGCGTCATGCCCGTGGCCGGTGTTGCCGGTGCCGCCAGCGGCGCCGCACGCAGGCCTTGCGACGACGCGTCGGACGCCGGCCGCCGCGCCACCGCGAAGAAACGCAGCGCGGCGTTGGCGCGGTAGGTCACCACCGGGTGGAACGACGACGACAGGCTGCGCTGCAGCATGTCTTCGAGTGAGGTCTGGAACAGGTCTTCGATGCGGCGCGAGCGCACTTCGTCCATCGAGGTCAGCCCGAGCTGGAACAAGGCGCTGCGGTTGGCTGCGAGGATGCGGCCGTCGTCGCCGACCGCGAGCTTGCCTTCGTGCAGCGTGTAGACGAACTCGGGCCGGCTGTGGAAATGCAGCGGATGCGCGTTGCTGAACGTGCGGTCGATCAGCCGGTTCTCGACCATGCGTGCCGTCATGCCCAGCAGCACCAGCAAGTGCTGCTGCATCAGGCTGGAGCGGCTGGTGACGTCCAGCACACCGGCGATCTGGCCTGCCGGGTCGTACACGGGCACCGCCGAGCAGGTGAGCTGGGTGAACTGGCTGTAGAAGTGGTCTTCACGGCGGATCGACACCGGCCCACCTGCGGCCAGGCAGGTGCCCATGCCGTTGGTGCCGGCTTCGGTTTCGCCCCAGACGCCGCCACAGCGCAGGCCCAGCGGCGCGACTTCGGCAGCGAACTCGGGCGACGAGACCATGTGCACGATGACACCGTCGGTGTCGGTCAGCACGACGGCCGATTCGGTGTCGGCCAGCTGCTGGTACAGCGTGGTCATCTCATAGCGCGCACACTCGATGACGTCGGCACGCCGCGCAAAACGGGCTTCGAGCGCAACACGGTCCAGGATCGCCGGTGTGCGCGGCTTGTCCGGGTGCAGTTGGTACTGGTCGAGGCAACGGCTCCACGACTGGGCAACGACATCGTTGCCCTGCTCGGCGAGGCCGTTGCGCACCACGTCCATCACCCTGTTGGCATGCCGGTCACGCCCTGGCAACAACAATGACATGCGAATCTCCGAATCTGCTTGCGAGTGCCACTTGCACCCATGTCGCCTGCGCTCTGGCGACTTGTTGATTTTGACGCCCGGCCCGACCCGGCACACCCGGGTGAAACACCTGGGGCAACGGGCATCTGGCTCACAATTTGCAACCTCGCAGCGCTGCCAGACACAAGCCCGACCACCAGGAGCACCGATTGACCCCCAGCCCCCGCTTGCGCAACGAGCCCGTGCCCGACGCCATGGACCTGATTTTCGTCGAAGGTTTTCGTGGCGACACCATCATCGGCATCCACGATGGCGAGTTCGACCGACCGCAGCCGCTGGTCATCGACGTGGTGGCGGGTGTACCGCATGCACGCGCTTGCGACACCGACAACATCGCCGACACCATCGACTATTCGGTCGTGCGCCAGCGCCTGCGGCAGCTGCTCGCCGAACACCGGCTGCAGTTGCTGGAAGCCTTTGCCGAAGCCGTGGCCGACATCCTGCTCGACGAGTTCGGTGCCGCCTGGGTGCGCGTGACCGTCGTCAAGCCGAACAAGTTCGACGACGTGCAGGCTTTCGGTGTGCAGATCGAACGCCGCGCCGCGCCGCGCGCGCCACAAGCTCAGCCCGGCCGCAGCGCGGCGGTGCTGCAGCTGCTGGGCAGCGGCATGGTGCCGGGAAACAGCTGAGGGCCCGAAGGCCCCCACCACGATACCCAGGCCCCGCACGCGGGGCCTTTGTTCAACAGCTCAGCCCGCAGCGAACGGATGCGCTGCAGTGCCCTTCTTGGCCACCACTTCGGCGGCCGTCGGCGAGCCGATGACGGCACGCTTGATCGACTCCTTGACGGCCTGGTAGTTGTAGTCCTGGATCTTCTTGTCGTCGTCTGCCAGCCAGTGGATGAAGACACCGACGCAGACGAACAGGTTGTCGGCCTCGTCGGCCGGGATGGTGCCGTCTTCAACGCAGTCGGCCACCGCCATCGCCACGCCGCGCTGCGCCGGGCCGAACATCTGCACCGCCTGCTTCGCGCCCTTGATCGTGACCTTGTTGAACATCACGGTCGCCGGCTTGGTCAGCAGATTCGGCGCCACCACGGCCAGCAGCGATGTGAAGCCATCCTTGTTGTTGACGAGTGCGTTGGCAAACGCAGCTTCGGCCGGGCTGCCACGCGGCCCGATGAGCAGGTCGATGTGGGCAACTTCGTTGCCGTCGCCGACAAGCGACTCGCCGACCATCATGCGATCGATTTTTGCCATGGTTTGGTTATCTCCTTTAGACGTTGCACAGACGATCACGACACGGGCCGAACGGCCAGCGTTCACCGGAAGTATCACGATCCGTGCCATCGCGGCCGCTGCGGCTGCAGCAGGCCGGCCAGCATGAGGCTGGCCACGGTGAGATCGGCGGTCGTGCCCGGGTTCACGCCGCTGGCCTTGAGGGCCGCGTCCCAGGCGGCGAAGGCCGGGTCGGTGTCGAGCGCGGTGGCAGCGGCGTCGCGGGCGCGCCAGTCCTGCGCCGCGGCCATGACATTCTGTGCCACGGCCGGGCCTTGTTTCCGAACAATGTGTGAATCGGGCCGGCTGGCCAGCAGCAGCAGGTACAGCGCCTGCACCGCGGCCACGGTGGCGGCGTCGGGCCGGCTGCCGGGCGCCAGCGAAGGCAGTGAAAACCCGGATGGCAGCGCCGGCAAGGCCAGATCGAAGAGTTCGGCAAAACCGTCGCGGTACTGGCGTGCAATGCGGTCGTGCTCGGCCGCCAGTGCCATCGCGGCGCGCAGGTCGACCGTGGGGGGCTGGTGCACGTCCTGCTGCTGCGCCTGGCCCAGCCCGCCGGGTTGGGCCAGCGCGATGCCGCGGTAGGCGGCGGCCGCGTCGGCGACGGTCAGGCCGGCAAGTACCGCCTCGATGGCGGGGCGCAGCGGGATGGATCCGTCTTCCGCAGCGCGCGCGATCGGCGCACACAGCAACAGGATGCCGAGGTTGGTGTTGCAGCCCACCGCCGCGCGGGTGGCCTGTACCGCGGTTTCGATGCGGCTGCCGACGCTTGCGCCGTGCGCGCACAACGCGTCGGCCGCGACCGCGGCGCTGGTGATGAACTGCGCTGCCTGCATGCCATGGCCCGGCGCATCGAGGCTGACGTTGCCGGGCTTGCGCACGGCCACGTCGAGCGCACAGGCGCGCAGGAAGGCCTCACGTGGTGTCATGCGGGCTCACGCCTGGCGCGAGCCCGCCGCCTGCGCCAGCTTGCGGTCGAGCAGGTCGTCGACGATGGCACGTGCGATGTTGAACGGCGTCACCCGCTGCAGCCCCTGCCAGGCGGCGACGCCGTTGACTTCGATGACCTGCAGCGTGCCGTCGGCGGCCGGCATCAGGTCGACGCCCGCATAGTCCATCTCCAGCGCCTGCGCCGCCTGTTCGGCCAGCGCGGCGAGCGCCGGCGTCAGCAGCGCCGGCAGCGAACGTGCGCCTTGGGCGATGTTGTGGATCCAGTGTTCGCTGACCCGGCGCATCGCCGCCACTGCGCGGCCGCCGATCACGAGCACACGCCAGTCGAAGCCCGGCTGCTGCAAGGGCGCGACAAAACGCTGCAGGTAGGCCAGGCCACCGAAAGCCTGCTCCAGCGCCGGCAGCGGCACATGCACGCCGTCGACGTTGCCCACCCGCTGCAAGCCCTTGCCCTGCGAACCGAACAGCGGCTTCAGCACCAGTGCATGGCCGGCCGCGCTCTCGCGCATCACGATGCGCTGCGCCTGCGCCAGCGATTCGGTGGCCCAGGTCGGTGGCGAAGCCACACCGGCGGCACGCAGCCGCAGGCTCGTCATCGCCTTGTCGACACTGCGTTCGATGGCGCGGGCGTCGTTGTAGACCGGCACGCCCAGGTCGCGCAGCATGTGCAGCAGCGTCAGGCGTGTTGTCACCTGCTCGAAGCTGCCGCCGGCGATGCCACGCACCAGCGCCGCGGCGGGCAGTTCGCGGCCGAAGCCTGGGATCACCAGGCCATGCCAACTGGCCGTGGTGTCGACATGGCAGTCGGCCAGGTCGACACAGCGCCCGAGCGCGCCGCGCGCGCGCAGTGCGGCCTGCAGTTGGCGTGTGTGCCAGCCGGTTTCGTCGGCGAAGATCGCCAGCTTCACGGTCAGGCTTCCTGTTGCCACAAGCGCTGCAGCAGCGCCATCTCCAGGCCGCCGGCATGCCAGGTGTTGCCGCTGTCGAGGTTGCTGACCCAGACCTCGGCCGGCGCAAACAGCGCCGGGTCGATCTTGTAGAAGTCGTAACCCGCGGCCTGGAACAGTTCGGCAAACGAGCGGCCGAACTCGGGTGCGTTGCGCGACGGCAGCTTGCGTGCGAGTTCACGCGCCGCCGCGTCGTCGCCGCGCACACTGAGCTGGACCTGGCCACCGTACAGGATGGCGTCATTCGTGCGGCCCATCGCCTGCACGCCGTCGCTGCTGGGCGCAGGCAGCGGCGCGCTGGCACTGCCGCCGACGATATCGGCCAGCGCAAACCCGAGTTCGTGCGCCTTGTGCAAGGCCACTTCGAGCACCCGCGCCACCACCTGCGTGGTGCCAGCCAGGCTGGTGGTGGGCGTGATCACCAGCGTCAGCTGCTGCGGCGCCAGGCCGCAGTCGCGCAACAACTTGTCGATGATGACCTGCGGCGCGTCGCGGTCGACTTCGAGCACCAGCACACCGGTGGCGGCGTGGTCGCGGTAGCCGAGTTCGGCGAACAGGCTCTCCTTGGCCGCCAGCGCCCGCGCCGGGCCCGAGCCGAGCGAAAAGAACTTGCGGCCGCCCGTTTCTTCCTTGCTCGCGGCCAGGCTCCAGCCGGCGTACTGGCTGCCCAGGCAGGCCAGCACCGGCTGCGCGCTGTGCACGTCGAGCCAGGTCGGCCAGCCGCTGGCCGCAGCGCCGGCGCGCAGCCGCACCTGGCCGAGGCCGCCCATGCAGATCTCGCCGATCAAGAGGCCGGCCTGCACACTGCCAGGCGCCGTGAGGCCGGCGTCGATGATGCAGACGCCGCCGGCGCCGTGCCGCACCTGCACGCCCAGTGTTGCGGCCTGCGCGATCAGTTGCTCCACCAGCGGCCGGGCCAGCGCGTTGACGCTCAGGGTCATGAACAGCTCTCCAGTGAATGCAGCAAGGTCTCGCGCCGCTTGTGCAGGCGGGCCAGCACCACCGGCTCGCTGTCGCCGGACGCGCTGACGCTGCACAGCGGTTGTCCGACGGCAAACCGCTGGCCGGCAGCCGGCAGATCGTGCACGTCGGGCAGGTCGGCCAGCGCCTGCGCCGCCGCTGCGCCGAGCTGCAGCGGCTGCCGCGCAAAGACGATCTCGTCGCCGTGCATCTGCCTGAATTGCGTGCTGTGCGCCGGTGGCGTGGGCAGCTCGCCGTGCCGGCAGGCGCGAACATGGGCGGCCATCGGCTGCCACTGCGGGTACAGCGCCATGCTGGCCGGCGGGCGCGGGTTGACTTCGAGCACCAGCACGCGGCCGGCGTCGAGCAGGAAGTCCAGGCTCGCCACGCCACGCAGCGAATACCCCGTGACCAGCGTGCGCAGAATCTTCTCCAGCCGCTGCAGCACGGCAGCCGCCACCGGCACCGGGCCGAGCACACCGCAGTAGGCAAACGGCGACGCGCCGAGAGCCCGCACGATCTGCTGGTTGACGCCCAGCAGTTGCACCGCGCTGCCATTCGCGACGAAGGTGGCCGACATCGGCTGCCCCGGCATCTCGCGCTGCAGGTACTCGCCCGGCGCCGGCGTCCCGGCCGTGACGCGCCGGATGTGCCAGCCGCCGCTGCCGCGCAGATCCTTCAGCAGCCAGGCGCTGCCGTCGTCCACCGGCGCCAGGCGCACCGGCGGATGTTCGATGTCGCGTTCGGCAAGAAAGGCGAAAAACTGCGCCGGGTCGCGCAAGCGCGCCACCGCGTCGGGTGCGGTGCCGATCAGCGGTAGCAGCGCTGCGCCCTGGGCCAGCAGATCCGGCCGGCCCTCGAAGCCGCTGCCCGCCACCCAACCCGCCACCTCGCGCTGCCGCGCCAGCACGGCCAGCGCCGCCAGCAAACGCTGGCCGTCGATCTGCAGGCTGGCAGGCTCGCCGATGCCGAACCAGCGCGAAGCCGCGGCGCAGGTGTCGACGTCGCCGAAGAGATCGAGCGCCACCACCTCGAAGCCGTCGCTGGCGGCGGTTTGTGCCATCAATCGCGCCGACAGGCCGGCGACGGCCAGGCTGTGCATCGTCAGTTCAAGCCGACTTTTTCTCGGCCAGGAACTCGCGCGCCACGGCAAAGGCCTCGGGGAAACTCAGCACCTGCGCCTTCTCGGCTTGGCGCAGGCGCAGCAGCAGGCGGTGTTGCGTCTGGTACTTGACATTGCCGACTGCGAGTGCCCCGATGCCCACTGCCCCGGTGCCCGCCAGCGGCTTGCCGTCGTCCATCACGCCGACGCCGGCAATGCCTTCGGGCGGCACGGCGTTGACGTCGGCAGCGACCAGCAGCTTTGGCGCATGGGCCAGGTCTTCGGCGCTCAGCACCTGCACGCCGGCTGCAGCGCAGGCCAGCACGACATCGGCATCGGCCACCGACGCCCGCACCGCGGCGCGGTCAGCGCCCGAGACACCATGCAGTTCAACGCCGAAACGGCTGCCTGTGGCATGCGCCGCCTCTTCGGCCGCGGCCTGGCCGCTGCGGCTGGACAGCCGCACCAGCGCCCCCGCCTGCGCGGCAATGACGCCGGCCACGCGGCCCACCGGCCCCATGCCGCCCAGCACCACGACCCGCCGGCCTTGCAGCCCTGCGCCCTGGGTGCGCAACAGCGCCGCGTCGACACAGGCCACCATGGCCGCTGCGGTGGTGAAGGCGCCGCTGGGGTCGGCCATCAGCGAGACGATGAAGGGCTTGACCATCGCGGCGCGGGCCCGTTCCAGCATGTCGGCAGCGAGCAGCGCGTCGCGCCCGCCGATGAAGATGCCGGTGCGCGCCACACCCTTGGGGCCACGCGAAAAGATCGTGTCCTGCGTCATGCCGGCAACGCCGTCGAGCCCGACCTCGCTGTACGGCACGATGATCTGGTAGCCGGCGTCGGCGGCCATGTTGACGTCGAACGGGCTCATCTGGCGCCCGGGGGTGAACATGTGCAGGATGTAGGGACGTTCCATGGTGTCTCGTCAACGGTGTCTCAGCGTCGCGCCGTGGTTGCGCGCACGCACGATCTGCAGGTTCAGCCCGGCATGCACCAGGCCGGCGGCACGGGCAGCGGCGACAGCGGCTTCTGCCGCAGCGGCCGAAGGCAGGATGGCAAAACCGGTGGGGCCCCACGAACTCTGGCCCACGGCCGCGCCGTGCGGTGCTTCTGCGCCCACCGGCGCGCGGCCGCGGCTGGCTTCGGCCAGCCACTGCACCAGCTGGCCGACCGCCTTGCTGGTGTAGGCCGCGCCGCCCTGCGCCGGCGCAAAGTGCTCGCCCAGCAGCTGCTGCACATGCGTGACGCCGGCGGCAAAGGCCGCGAAGTCGGCGCTCGCCGCACCCGGCAGCACGCGCATCAGCACCTGGTGGCAGATCGCTGCCGCCGTGGCCTGCGGCAGCGGCGGCAGCGCGACGATGGCTTCTTTCTCGTGCACACCCGACAGCCCTTGCAGCGATGTGTCCTGCACCACCAGCACCCGCCAGGCCTCGGGCAGCGCCAGCCGCGCCAGCAGCGGCGCTGCGGCGCCGTCGGGCCCGGGGCCGCCGTCAAGCAGCAGACCACCCTGGTCGAAGCCGGCGATGCCGATGCCCGAGCGCAGGCCGCGGCCCAGCCAGCCGGCCAGGGTGGCGCTGTCGACATCGAGCCCATGCCAGTGCACGAACGCGCGCCCGACCGCCAGCGCCAGCTGCGTGCCCGAGCCGAAGCCGGCATGCGCCGGCAGCACCTGCCGCAGTCGCAAGGCCAGCGGCGCGCGGCAGCCGGTATGTTCACGCAGCAGTTCCAGATGCCCCTGGACGCGGCCGACTTCGGCCTGCGCGGCGGGGTTCAGCGCGGTGATGCTGTCGCGTTCGGCGTCGGCCAGTTCGAGCACGGTTTCGAAGCCCTCGATCACCAGGCCCAGGCTGCCGAAGGGCCGGCCCAGCGTGCCCGCGGGGTCGAGAAAACCCAGGTGCAGCCGCCCCGGGGCGTGCAGCGTCAGGCCGCCCTGGCGGGTGCTGGGCAGGTGGGGCACGGTGGTGTCGCAGGTGAGCATGGAGCCCGTCGGGCGGAACGGCAGAGTAAAGCGCTGGCTCTGCTGAGCAAACATCGTTCCGCCCCGGGTTTCCCCGGGAGGCCGCGGGCAAAACCAGCCCGCGCCGCGGCGGCAGATGTCCCGCCGTCAGGACACAGTGTCATAGCCGGCCCGGCATCACTCGTACTTCAGGTACTTGAAGCGCGGGTCGTCGGGTGTGCCTTCGAGCGCCGCACCCGGCTCGGCACCGGGTTGCCACATGACGACCTCCTCGATCTTCGCAGCGAGCGCGAAGTCCTTGTCGGTGATGCCCTTGGCGGCATGGTTCATCAGCTTGACGTTGACGAAGGCGTACGAGACGGTCATGTCGGGGTGGTGCCAGGCGGCTTCGGCCAGGTGGCCCACCGTGTTGACGACCATCAGCGTCGCCTTCCAGCCGCTGGTCTTGTACTTGCGCCGGATCCAGCCGTCCTCGAAGGTCCACTTCGGGAGCTCGGCGCTCAGGCGCGCCTGCACTTCCTCGGCGGTGTAGGTGATGTCGGGGGTTGGTTTGCGCCACTGGGCCATGTCTGTTACCTCACAAGCTGCTCCAACAACTGCACATGCCGGGCCACCGCATGCACGCGGATGATGTGCACGCGGGTCTCGGCGAGCTGGGCCGAGAAGACCAGCGTGAGGTCGTCACGCTGTGCGGCATCGGCTGCGGTGAAGAGTTTCAGGAACGACTTGCGCGAATGGCCGAACAGCCAGCGCCCGCCGCTGCCCACCAGCGCCGCGGCGCCGTGCATCAGCGCCAGCGATTGCCGCGCCGTCTTGCCGAAGCCGATGCCGGGGTCGTAGACCAGCCGCTGCGGGTCCAGCCCGGCGGCCACCGCGGTGGCGGTGATGCTGGCCTTCCAGCGCAGGATCTCCTGCAGCACGTCGCAGTCGGCGGGTAGCGTCAGCGCCGGGTCCACCGGCACCGACAGCGCGTGCATCACCACCACATCGCAAGGCCGGGTCTGCAGCACGGCCAGCATGCCGGGGTCGCCGAGGCCGGTGACGTCGTTGATGGTGTCGACCCCCAGCGCCAGCGCACGTGCGGCGGTGGCGGCATGGCGGGTGTCGACGCTGAGCTGCACACTGCTGCGCCAGGGTTGCTGCGCCAGCGCCGTCAGCACGGGGCCCAGGCGCTGCCATTCGGCGTCGCTGTCGAGCGCAACGCCGTTCGGGCGGGTCGACTCGGCGCCGATGTCGAGGATGTCGACACCGTCGGCGACCAGGCGTTCGGCTGCTGCCACCGCGGCGTCGCCGAGCTGGCCGTCGCCGGAAAACGAATCGGGCGTGACGTTCAGGATGCCCATGATGGCCGGGCGCTTCATCGCGGCAGCTCCGCCAGCAGTTCGGAGGCCGTGCGCTCCAGCACCGGATGCAGCCAGTTCGGCGCGATCTCGCACAACGGCGCCAGCACGAAGCGCCGCAGGTGCATCTGCGCGTGCGGCAGCACCAGCGTCGCGTCGGCCAGCACCTGGCTGCCGTGGGCGAGGATGTCGATGTCGATGACACGCGGCGCCCAGCGCGACGCCGGCTGGCGGCCGAGCTGCCCCTCAATGGCCTTGACACAGACCAGCAGCTCCAGCGGCGCCAGATCCGTCTGCACCTGCAGCACCTGGTTCAGGTAGGGCCGGTCCCAGTCGGCCGGTGCGCCTTCGGGCATCAGCGCCGGTGTCTCGTGCAGGCCGGACGCGGCCAGCACCGGCACCCCCGCGGCGGCCAGCGCGTCGCGCGCACGCTGCAGCGTCTGCTCACGCGGGCCGAGGTTGCTGCCCAGGGCAAGAAGAATCATCGCGGCGCGGTTCGGTCCATCACGGGAGGGGAGATTATGGGCGGCTGCGACAATCCGGGTTGTCTCCACCGAGCCCGAAACCTCGCAACGTGCTTTCCAATCCGCTGCTGACTGTGCGCCAACTGGCCTGCCGCCGCGGCGACCGCGTGCTGTTTCGCGAACTCCAGTTCGACCTGCACGCCGGCCAGATTCTCTGGCTGCGCGGCCGCAACGGCTGCGGCAAGACCAGCCTGCTGCGCATCCTGGCCGGCCTGTCGCCGCCCGAAGCCGGTGTCGTGCAGCAGGCCGGCCGGCCTGCCTATCTGGCGCACAGCAATGCGCTGAAAGACGACCTCAGCGTGCTCGAATCGCTGCAGTTCCTGGCCTGCCTGCATGGCGCGCCGGCCAGCGCCGCGGCCTGCGCCGACGGCTTGCGCCGTGTCGGCCTGCACGACCGGCGCAACGCACCTGTGCGCACCTTGTCGCAAGGCCAGCGCCGCCGGGTTGCGTTGTCGCGGCTGTTCATGCAGACAGCGGCCCGCGTGTGGATCCTCGACGAACCCTTCGACGCACTCGACAGCGACGCCGTGACGACGCTGGACCACGCGCTGCAGGCCCATGCGCGCACAGGCGGCGCCGTGGTGCTGACCAGCCATCTCGAACTGACCGTGCATGACCCGCTGCCCACCCGCTTGCAACTCGACCAGCTCGCGCGCGCATGAACAACGTCTTCATGGCGAACGTCTTTGTGGCGGTCGTGCTGCGCGACCTGCGGCTGGCCTGGCGCCGGCGCATCGACGCCTTGCTGCCGGTGGCGTTTTTCGTCGTCGCGGCCAGCCTGTTCCCCATTGGCGTCGGCCCCGAAGCGCAGATGCTGGCGCGCATCGCCTCGGGTGTGGTCTGGGTCTGCGCACTGTTTGCCGCGATGCTGTCGCTGGGTTCGATGTATGCCGGCGACCATGCCGATGGCACGCTCGAACAGATGCTGCTGTCGCCCGAACCGGCCTGGAGCGTCGCGCTGGCGAAGGCGCTGGCGCACTGGCTCGTCACCGGGCTGCCGCTGGTGGCGGTGACGCCGCTGCTGTGCCTGCTGTTCGGTGTGCCGGCCGATGCGCTGGGCATGGTGACGCTGACGCTGCTGCTGGGCACGCCCATCCTGAGCCTGCTCGGTGGCCTTGGCGCCGCGCTGACCCTGGGGCTGCGCAGCGGTGCGGTGCTGCTGATCCTGCTGATCCTGCCGCTGTGCATTCCGGCACTGATCTTCGGCACCGGCGCGGTGGCGGCCGTGGACGCGGGACAATCGGCCGGCGGCCACCTGTCGCTGCTGGGCGCGTTGCTGATCTTCAGCGTGCTCGGCGCACCACCGGCCACGGCGGCGGCGCTGCGCATCGCCACGGAGTAGTTTGCTGATGAGTTTTCGCCTTTTCACTTTCGCCGCGCCGGTGCGTTTCCATGCGCTCACGGGCGTGCTGCTGCCGTGGCTGTGGGCAGCGACGCTGCTGCTGTCGGCGGCCGGCCTCTACATCGGCTTTTTCGTCGCGCCCACCGACGCGACCCAGGGCGACGCCTACCGCATCATCTTCATCCACGTGCCAGCGGCCTGGATGTCGATGCTGCTGTACCTGGTGATGGCTTTCTGGGCGGTGATCGGCTGGGCCTTCAAGGCGCGGCTGGCGTCCATGGTGGCGCGTGCGGTGGCGCCCACCGGCGCTATGTTCACCGTGGTGGCGCTGTGGACCGGCGCGCTCTGGGGCCAGCCGACCTGGGGCACCTGGTGGGTCTGGGATGCCCGGCTCACGTCGGAGCTGATCCTGCTCTTCCTGTACCTCGGCTACATGGCACTGGTGGCGGCCATCGACGACACCCGCCGCGCCGACCAGGCCGGCGCGCTGCTCGCCGCCGTCGGCGCGGTGAATGTGCCCATCATCTACTTCAGCGTGCGCTGGTGGAACACACTGCACCAGGGCGCGACCATCAAGGCCACGGCCGCACCCTCGATGGCTTCGACCATGCTCTGCGCCATGTTGTTGATGACGCTGGCCTTCTGGGCCTACGCTTTCGCGGTCGTGTTCATGCGCAGCCGGGCCATCGTGCTCGAACGTGAACGCAGCGCCGACTGGGTGCAGGCCCTCGTCAAGACCACCGGAGACGCGGCATGAATTGGGGCAGCCCCGAAGCCTTTTTCCACATGGGCGGTTACGGCCTGTTCGTCTGGGGTTCGTACGCGTTGACGGCGGCCTTGATGCTGGTCGAACCCGTGCTCGCCGCAAGCCGCTATCGTTCGGCACGCCGCGCAGCGCAGGAAGCCCAGGAGAACTGAAGTGAAACCCCCAAGCTTGCTTCGCACGCCGCGGTCCGCTGTCGGCACTTTGCGGACGTTGGGTCTGTGGCGATCGCGTGCGCTTGGGGTGCCCTGTTGCGCTCATGTCCCCCGCCCCAGCTTGCTGCGCAAGCTGGGGCTCCTCCTTTACTTCGCTCCACAGGGCACCCCAATCGCCCGCTC